>Ga0129312_1000035_pt1 | contig 144622 bp, 133 predicted proteins | sample O827metagenome_FD_94434 | JGI IMG/M metagenome (GOLD analysis project Ga0129312, IMG submission 94434) | Orangutan group fecal microbial communities from Wisconsin, USA - O827 metagenome | ecosystem: Host-associated > Mammals > Digestive system > Large intestine > Fecal | place: USA: Wisconsin... | reverse complement strand
TTTCGCAGATTATTTTAATCTGCGAAAGATTGACCACCTTTCTTTAAATATCAGCATCAAAAAAGTGGCTTTCGATATCCATATGATAACGATTAAGCCACTGTTATTATCTTCTTTTTATTCCATCAACCATCCATATGCAGCACACACTATACCTTATGTGTATAGGTCAAAATCGCAGCGATTAGTAATACCACCTTTTCGCTCGCCAAAGTTAATGGGGTGTTTTTTCTATGCCTTTCACCCTGTAACACATTCTGTATAATCAATTGACAAATCTCAGAAACCAATTTATAATATACTTAACAAGGCAGCCGGAAGGTGAACGCCATCACCCGACCCGGCGAAATATTTTAACTATTTCATAAGAATAGCCGTTTTTACTTTACCAGAGTGTAGGACGGCTATTTCTTATGTGTATATGTCAAAATCGCAACGATTAGCAATGCAGTAGTAAGTATGATTTGCAATTCTTCGTATGTACTCATAATAATCACCCTTTCTGTAAGGCTCAGATCAGATGAGAGCAACGTCCCCCGGCTACCCGGTTAAATATATTATTTTCAATATTCACATAATCCTATTTTACCATTTTCATCCACTTCCAGCAATCATCCATGTGTAGCACACTACGCCTCCCTATTTGTAGCATATCTGAATTTAAAACGTTCCTTACTATGTTCCCCAAACAAAAATATCCTGACATTCAAGCGCAAAGCCTGTCCTGTCAGGATATTTCTATCATCAAATTATTTCTTTATTAATCGCTTTATTTAATCCAGCTCAGCATAAAACTCAACAACTGCATTGTACTGTTCTGGATCTTCGATGACGTTCAGAATGACTTCGTCTTCTTCACAGGATTCATCGGAGATTGCCTTCATAAACAGCATACGCTCCGGGTCGCTGCTGATGCTGTCACCTTCAATTTCACTGAGCAGCACGAATTTCTCAGTGTCCATATCGAATTCATCCAGGATCGCGAATTCTACTTCGCTGCCGTCTTCCATCTCAAGTGTCACTGTATCAAATTCGTCCATTTCTTCGTTTTCTTCGATTCCCATTTGGTTCTCCTTTATTCAGAACTTGCCTGCCGCCTCCGTCTTTTTCAGAAACGGCAGGTCATCTTCTATCTGTTATTGTGCAAAAATGCCTATTACTCGGAACCTCTATTATTGATTATAATGAAGCTTCCAGTGTTTTTCTGATGGCTTTGATAAATTCTTCGCTGTTAGCAACTGTCACGTCTTTCATGGTTGTGATCAGTGCCAGGTCTTTGGTCATTGTACCATTCTCGATGGTATCGATGGTTGCTTTCTCAAGTTTGTCAGCAAATTCCATCAGTTCCGGAATGTTGTCCAGTTCACCGCGTTTTCTCAGGGCGCCTGTCCATGCGAAGATTGTAGCCACAGAGTTTGTGGATGTCTCTTCACCTTTCAGGTGTTTGTAATAATGTCTCTGAACAGTACCATGAGCTGCTTCATATTCATATGTGCCGTCCGGTGCTACAAGAACGGATGTCATCATAGCCAGAGAGCCGAAGGCTGTGGCTACCATATCACTCATAACGTCGCCGTCATAGTTCTTGCAGGCCCAGATGTAGCCGCCTTCTGAACGGATGACACGGGCTACGGCATCATCGATCAGTGTGTAGAAGTACTCAATACCTGCTGCATCGAATTTTTCCTTATATTCTGCATCAAAGATTTCCTGGAAGATATCTTTGAATGTATGGTCATATTTCTTGGAAATGGTATCCTTTGTTGCAAACCAGAGATCCTGCTTTGTATCCAGCGCATAGTTAAAGCATGCCTTGGCAAAGCTTTCGATGGATGCGCAGATGTTGTGCTGGCCCTGAATGATGCCCGGTCCTTCGAACTGGTGAATGAGTTCACGTGTCTCTTCGCCGGCTTCGTTGGTATAAACCAGTTCTGCCTTGCCTGCTGCAGGAATCTTCATCTCTGTAGCCTTGTAGACATCACCGTAGGCATGTCTTGCAATGGTGATTGGTTTCTTCCATGTTCTGACCGTTGGCTCGATACCTTTCACAACGATTGGTGCACGAAATACAGTACCGTCAAGGATCGCACGAATCGTACCGTTCGGGCTCTTCCACATCTCTTTCAGGTTATATTCTTTCACACGAGCTGCATTTGGTGTGATTGTTGCACATTTGACAGCAACACCGTATTTCTTGGTTGCCATAGCGGAATCAATGGTGACCTGATCGTTGGTCTGGTCTCTGTATTCCAGACCCAGATCATAGTACTCTGTCTTCAGGTCAATAAATGGAAGAAGCAGTTCGTCTTTGATCATCTTCCAGAGAATTCTTGTCATCTCATCGCCGTCCATCTCGACCAGCGGTGTTGTCATTTTAATCTTGTCCATCGTCATATCCTCCCGTAAATATTTTTTAGGCCTCTTTGTAGTAGTTGATGAGGCAGCCGGCAAGGATGATCTTGCGTTCATCATCTGTCAGTTCGCCCATCTTCAGAGTAATTGGCTTCATTTCTTTGCCCACAACATAAGCAGGGATATCTGTCAGCTTGTCCTGAATTGCCTTTCTGATGCCAGGGATAAAGATATAATCATCGTTGGCAAATGGCAGTTCATCTTCCGGATAAAGGAATGGCAGCATGCCCCAGTTGATCAGGTTGGAACGATAACGTTTTGTTGCATAGCCTTTGGCAATGTTGGCCCATCCGCCCAGGACTTTCTGACATGAAGCAGCCTGCTCACGGGCGGAACCGTCACCCGGTTTTACCGCATAGATAGTGCTGCCGATGGCTGTCTTCTTTGCATCCATATCAGGGAATGCTTTCTTGATGTCCTCGATGACAGCTTTGACTTCATCTGAAAGTTCTGTATTGCCGGAACATGGACAAGCACCTGTCTGTCTTGTCTCTTCAAGGGCACGAACAGCCTTGGCACGACCGACATAGGCAGGATCCTTTCTGGATAATGTAAACTCAGCCAGACCAAGCGGATTGGATCTGAAGGAGGATGTTTCACCGGAAGGGATCAGCTCATCTGTTGTAGTAACCGGATCGTGGATTTCAGATACAACTTTGATGATCAGGTCATCTGTCAACGCTGTCATCTTCGGCCAGTCTTTGATGTTTGGACCAAACTGGATCTCCACTTCAGGATGTGCCACACCCTTGCTGTCATAAACTCTGTTGTCATAAATTGTCTTGTCAAAATGATATTTCGGATGTTTGTATTCAATATCTGCCAGATCTGTTGCAGGTGTCAGGAAGCCCTTGTTGGCTGCTGTTGCTGCAATGGAACGTGCATCCATCAATGCGACAGATGCAACCTGACCGTTCTGAAGCTTGGAGCCTTCACGGTTCGGGAAGTTACGTGTTGTATGACGGATACTGAAAGCATTGTTGGCAGGTGTATCTCCGGCACCGAAGCAAGGACCGCAGAAAGCTGTCTTAAGAACAGCACCTGTCTCAAGAAGTTCTGCTGCGACACCGTTTCTGATAAGTTCCATGTAGATCGGTGTACTTGCAGGGTAAACGCTCATTGTAAACTTGTCGGAACCGATGCTGCGGCCTTTCATAATGTCTGCCGCATCACAGATATTCTCGAAACCGCCGCCGGCACAGCCTGCGATAATACCCTGATCACAGTATAATTTGCCATCGATGATCTTGTCTTTTAATGTGTAATCTACCGCACCGTCAAAGCTGACTGCAGCACGTTTTGCCACATCATCAAGAATGTCTTCCAGGTTCGCATTCAGTTCTTCGATTGTATATGTATTGCTTGGATGGAAAGGCATTGCGATCATTGGTTTGATGGTGCTGAGGTCTACGACCACCATACCGTCATAGTAAGCCACCTTTCCAGGATTCAGTTCTTTGTAGTCTTCCGGTCTGTTATGAAGGGCATAGAACTCTTCGATCTTGTCATCAGTACGCCAGATGGAGGACAGACATGTTGTCTCTGTTGTCATAACATCGATACCGATACGGAAGTCCGCACTCAGGTTGGAGATGCCAGGGCCTACGAATTCCATAACCTTGTTGTTCACATAACCGTTGGCAAATACTTCACCGATAATCGCCAGTGCCACGTCCTGAGGACCGACACCCTTCATCGGTTCACCTGTCAGGTAGATACCTACCACGCCCGGCATATTGATATCATAGGTTCTGCACAGAAGCTGCTTTGCCAGCTCACCGCCGCCTTCGCCGATGGCCATTGTACCAAGGGCACCGTAACGGGTATGACTGTCGGATCCCAGAATCATGCCGCCGCATGTTGCCAGCATCTCACGGGCAAACTGATGGATAACAGCCTGATGAGGCGGTACATAGATGCCGCCGTACTTCTGGGCACAGGTAAGGCCAAACATATGGTCATCTTCATTGATCGTACCGCCAACGGCACAAAGGCTGTTGTGGCAGTTTGTCAGTACATAAGGGATCGGGAACTTCTCAAGTCCGCTTGCTCTTGCTGTCTGAATGATACCGACAAATGTGATATCATGGGATGTCATCTTGTCGAACTTTATCTTCAGCTGTTCTTTTGAATCAGAAGTGTTATGAGCCTGCAAAATATTGTAAGCCATGGTCTGTGCCGCTGCATCTTTCTTCTCCGGCACATATCCGAGTTTTGAATTGAGGACTGCAGCACTATCAGCAGTATCTTCAACAATTTCCTGACCGTTTAAAAGCCAGGCACCGTTTTGAAGTAATGTAATCATAGAACCTCCTGTCTTTGCTTTGCAAGATTATTCAAAGCAATTTGCATCAATATCTGCTCAAATTTAATTTATTATACACTTAAATCCAGTCATCTTGCAACTATTCCGATGTATTTTTGCAAAATATTTTAACTGTGATGTCATTGCATAATCATCTGTGTTGTCCGATATTGCCACCATCGATGATATAAACAGGCAAAGGGGCTATCCAGCCCCTTTTTCTTTTGTAAACAGGATTCCTCTTGTCATGTAACTTAAGTAAACTGCTTACATTTCCTATTCTCATTTTATTTATCTTTTGTACCTAAAAACTAATATCGGATCTGTATCATTTTTTGCCCACTACAATCCAAACTCCTTAAACAGTTTTTCCTGATATTCTCTATCGGCAATTGCTTTGATAATATCTTCACTGCGATTCTGTTTCAACAGCAGCATATTTAATTGATTTATCCGTTCCTGACCTTTCTGCATGCCTTCCTGCATGCCTTCCATTCTTTCATCCCGCATCATCTCTTCTAACAGCATATACTTTCCCTCCCAATCTCGGTTCTGCTTAATGCTCTTTATCTGTTCCTGCAGCTTCTTTATATAATCATCATCTGTCTCCGCTTCATCCGTTTCCTGACCAACATACTTGAGGAAATTTACTAGTTCCTCTGGTACTTCCATCTCATTCTCACCTTTCGTACTCAAGATAATTGTATTGCTGCCATCATTCAGTATTTCACCAGTCTCTTGAATCCAATTCAAAACAGTATAACGGTATAATCTTTTTTCAAATGGCGCAAAATCACAGATAAAAATGACGTATGTATCTGGTAATTTATCGTAAGTTTCTCCTGTTAACAATACATCCATATCCATCTGCGCATGATAATATCTACTCCGCTTAGCCAAAGCTGTTTCGGTCTTCACCTGCATCTCAACACAAAAACGCCTTTTGGTTCCGTCCTCTTCTGCCAAAACATCTAATCGTACGCCATGATATTCCGGATGATAACTAATGCTTTTTTCAGTTATTACATCTACTCTCAAAATTGGCATTTCCAATACAAGTTCCAGCAAATGGCGGCATTGTTCTTCATCTGACATCACTGCCGCAAACATAAAAGCATCTTTAATTGTTAAATCCTGTAATTTCTTTCTCATATGGCTCCTCCAATACAACATGTACATGAGGAATCCTGTGTTTATATTATACACCATGTATCACTATAAAACAACTGCATAGTTTTTCCTGCACCTGCACATATTATAAACATCATGATTGATTCACATATGGTCCGGAGAATATTTTTGTATTCTCAGATGGTGATTCAATATTTTTGGAGGTGCTCTCATGGATATCCTAAATGTGATTCTTCTGTCCCTTGGTTCTTTAATTGCCCTTTTTATCCTCACCAAGCTCATGGGTTACCGGCAGATGTCCGAAATGAGTATGTTTGATTATATCAACGGTATCACCATCGGTTCCATTGCCGCCGAAATGGCGACTTCTCTGGAAAAGGACTGGTGGCTGCCCCTGACGGCCATGATCGTCTATGCCCTGGCCGCCATCATTCTCTCCTATATTTCTGTCAAATCCATGGCTGCACGCCGCATAATCTCCGGCAAGTCGCTGATTCTGATGGACCATGATACCATTTATGAAAAAAATCTTTTGAAGGGCAAGATTGATCTGTCTGAGATGCTGCTGCAGTGCCGGGTGAATGGTTATTTTAATCTTTCAGATCTGCAGACCATTATTCTGGAACCCAACGGCCGCATGAGTTTTCTTCCGAAATCAGACAAACGACCCGTGATCCCAGAGGATCTGACACTGACCCCGGAACAGGAATTTCTTGTGGCCAATGTCATCATTGACGGTCATATCATGGTCAAAAATCTGCAGCATGCCGGCAAAGATATCCAGTGGCTGAATAAGCAGATGCACGCCCAGAATATCTCTCATCTTCAGGATGTCCTGCTGGCCACCTGCGATCTGAACAATCAGGTTACTTTTTATCAGAAAACCCACCGGGAAATGACAAGAGATATTCTCGATTAGCGGCGGTATGATTGCTTTTTTCTTCTATTTAAGCTATACTGAAAGGAGCAATTATTATTCGGAAAGGATGTCTTATGCAAAAGAAAAATATATTGATCAGTGTGATTGACGGTCAGGGCGGCGGCATCGGCCGACAGTATATTTCGGCCCTTGCTTCCGTCCTGCCAAAGGATCTGCCTGTCACCATCCGTGCTCTGGGGACCAATTCTCTGGCCACCTCCAATATGCTCAAAGGCGGTGCCAACGATGGTGCGACAGGTGAGAATGCCATTGTCCTCAATGCGGAGCGCTCGGATATCATCGTGGGCGTTGTGGCAATCGTGGTGGCCAATTCCATTCTCGGCGAACTGACACCCGCCATGGCTCAGGCCATCGGAGCCAGCAGTGCCCGCCGGATCCTGATTCCTTTCGACAGCTGCAATACCCGCATTGCCATGCTGTCCAACGGGCCCCTTCAGGCCTTTATCGATCAGGCCGTCCGCATGACGACGGACTATATCAGCGAGTTATTATAAACATCGGAATGCCTTTCTGCACAAAAGACTGACATTTCGAACCGGCACTCGCCGCTATCTTTATATTCACTATCTTTATACTAAGGAGATTTTTAAAATGGAGAATACGAATGAGAAATCCATCGGACAACAGCTTCAGGAGGAACTGACATGGAAGTTCCCTGCTGTTGCCATGGATGCACCTGAACGCATCAAAGAAGCTTATGATTTTTGTGAACCTTACAAGGCATTTCTGTCTGAAGCCAAGACAGAACGCGAATGCGTCGCCAAGGCTGAGGGCATGTTAAAAGAAGCCGGATACAAAGAATTTGATCCGAAGGCTTCCTATCAGCCGGGCGATAAGGTCTATTTTAATAACCGCGGCAAAGCCATCATCGCTTCTACCTTCGGTACGGCACCTTTAGATGAAGGTATCCGTCTGAACGCCGCTCATATCGATGCACCGAGACTGGACCTGAAACCAACACCGATCTATGAGAAGAATGATATCGCTTACTTCAAGACGCATTATTACGGCGGTATCCGCAAGTATCAGTGGGCAACCATCCCGCTTTCACTTCACGGTGTGATCTACAAGAAGAACGGCGAGGCTGTCACAGTGAATATCGGTGAAGATCCTGCGGATCCGGTTTTCTATATCAGCGACCTGCTGCCGCATCTGGCTGCAAGACAGAATACCCGCTCTCTCGGTGAAGGCATCAAAGGCGAAGAACTGAATATTCTGATTGGTTCCATCCCTTATCCTGAGAAAGGTTTAAAGGATCCTGTCAAGTTAAAGGTGCTCACTATTCTGAACGAGAAATACGGCCTTGTTGAAGCAGACTTCTACCGCGCTGAGCTGGAAGTTGTCGCTGCCGGTCCTGCCCGTGATGTCGGTTTTGACCGAAGCCTCATCGCATCCGCAGCCCACGATGACCGCGTATGTGCTTACCCGGCACTCCGTGCAGAACTAGACACACTGCACCCTACATATACAACTGTTACGATTCTTACAGATAAGGAAGAGATCGGCTCTGTGGGCAATACAGGTCTTCACTCTGATTATGTCCGCCATTATCTGGAATATCTGGCTGAGAATGCCGGCGTTTCCTACAAGGATATGATCCGACATGCACTGTGCCTCTCCTCAGATGTCAGTGCTGCCTTTGATCCGACATTCCCTGACGTCTACGAAGCCGGCAACTCCTGCTACCTGGGCAAAGGCTGTGTCCTGACCAAATATACAGGTGCAAGAGGCAAGAGCGGCTCCAGTGATGCCAGCGCAGAAACCATGTCCAAAGTCATCGGCATCATGGAAGACAACAACGTTTACTGGCAGGCCGGCGAACTCGGCAAAGTAGACGAAGGCGGCGGCGGTACCGTTGCACAGTTCATCGCAGGTATGAATATCGATGTAGTCGATCTGGGCGTACCGGTTATGTCCATGCATGCACCGATGGAAATCGTATCCAAAATGGACGTCTACGAAGCCTACAACGCATTTGTGGCGTTCTATAAATAAAATTGTTTGTGAACACTCAATAGTCCCTGAAGGGAATAAAAAATAATCGTCCATAGCAGGCACGCTCTCGCTGCCAATCGCTGGCAGCGGTACATAAGGTGCTAAAATACAGCACCCAAGTACCGGCCGCGATTGAAGCACCTGCCTATGGACGATTATTTTTTATTCCCCATCCAGGAACATTGCGTTTACAAAATATTTTATTTTTAGAATTCGGCCACTCTTTTTAGAGTTTTGCATTTTTTATTTTCAGAATTTTTCACTCTATCCGGGAACATTGCGTTCATAAAATATTTTATTTTCAGAATCCAGCCAATATTTTTTTATTTCTCATTTTTATTTTCAGAATGCGGCCACTTTTTAATCTCTGACTGTTTAGCTGCCGGCGATTAGGATTTTTTTGCCTTGGAAGGCGAAGCCGTAGTGTCTGATTCTGGATTGCGGGATTCCCCGTGCCAGCAGTTCTGCGTTGTAGTTTTTTTCGTCAATCTGTTTTAACGCCGATTTTGCTGTGTCTTCCAGTGTTTTTTCTTCATCCGGGTCTAATACTTTGAATTCCAGAATTATTGCGTTGTCACGCTTATCTGATGGGATCATCATGACGTCATATCTTCCGTATTCGCTTTCTCTGTTTGATCGGAGTTCATATCGCTCTTTCAGATCAACTAGTAGTCCGAGTACGAAACCATGATAGAACCGTTCCGGCTGAGTCTTATCTGACGGATGTATTCCCGCATCAAAGCTGCTGAATGTCGCTAATGCTATATCATTCATATAGGCGTTCATCTCTTTGATGCTGCCGGACAATAATGCACGGATAAAGTCATTATAACTAGATGTGTTGTCATGAAACCACCCCTGAAACATCGTGTAAAACATGCTCATCGTCTCAAGGTTTGTAATACGCAAATGATACCATGGTGTCAGCAAAACGCCTCTATATTCAATCTGCTGTATTTTGAGGTAACCGCCGGCAAGCATAAGACTCCAGATAGCATTCTTGTTCTGCTCCAGCTGATTAAATACAATCTGCTCGTCGAAATTGACAACAACTTCTCTGTCATTCAGAAGCTCTTCCATCAGCTCTTTGACATCCGGTGAGGATTTTCTCAGCAATTGGTTGATTAAGCCATTGGAGCTTGTCTGAGCCCAATATGGACGCAGCTGTTTTTCTTTCAGATAGTTCGTAATGGACCACGGATTATAAATGTCTTTTTTCGTTCCGAATGTAAAGCCATCATACCATGTTTTGACGCATTCCTTCTGATTCTCCATACCATAATCATCCAATGCCTGAAAGACTTCTGCTTCAGTAAAGCCGAAACAATCTGCATAACGATCGGATGTTGTTGTGACCACCGTCAGGTTATTCAGATCAGAAAATATCGACTCCTTAGAAACTCGGGTTATCCCCGTCATTACCGCGCGTTCCATGTACGGATTCGTCTTGAATGTTGAATTGAAAAAACTTCGGATAAAAGATGTAAAATCATCCCAATAACCATGGACATAGGCTTCCTGCATCGGTGTATCATATTCATCCAACAAAATAATGACCTTTTTCCCATAATAACGTGCCAGGCAGGAGGTCAGCCCCTTGATGGATCTGAAGATAATTTCATTGGCTATCCTTTTGTCCGGAGCCGGATTATTGACATACTCATCCAGGACCTTAAAAAGTTCCTTTTCCCCATCCGTCAATAGATCACTCTTTAATAAGTATCGATAACTCTGATACGCATCGTTGATACATGCAATGATGCTGTTTTTGCTTTCTTCGTAATTGTCCGCCTTGACATCCGCAAATGTGAGGAAAATCACCGGATATTGTCCCTGCAGATTTCGATATTGCTCATTCTTCCAGACAGCAAGCCCTTCAAATAAATCTCCCCGATCAGCATACGCATTTGAAAAGAAACATTTCAGCATATCCATATTCAATGTCTTGCCGAATCGGCGCGGTCGGGTAATCAATGTCACATCATCACCGGATTCCCACCATTCACGGATAAAATGTGTTTTATCAATATAAAAATAATTTTGCTTTCGTATCTGTTCAAAATCCTGTTTGCCTATACTTATGATTCTGTTCATCGGAAACCTTTCTATTCTGTTCATTGATGGAGTTCCGGAAAATCCGTCAGTGTCGGACATGGAACGTGTGGATTGTTTGCCTGTCTATGGTATCTTATTTTATTCATCTCATTTCCATTATAACATATCTTTTTTCTTTACAAAATGTGATTTTGAAGTTATCATATTAGTCATAAGGAAGGAGGATGAACATGCAGGAAGGTGAAGCAAGACGCAAGCAGCTTTTGCAGATGCTGAAGGACAGCACCGCTCCTATTTCGGGAAGTGCCTTGGCCCGTGCGCTGGGTGTCAGCCGTCAGGTCATCGTCCAGGATATTGCCCTGCTGCGTGCCGTGAATAAGAATATTCTCGCTACAACCAAGGGATATGTTCTGTACAGTCAGCAGACAGAAGCCTGTCACCGGATTTACTGTGTCAATCACAGTGACGATGCCATTGCAGATGAATTGAATACCATTGTTGACAATGGCGGCAAGGTGCTCGATGTCATCATTGAACATGAGATTTATGGACAGATCACAGCCAATTTGATTCTGGAGAATCGCCGGGATGTGGCTGAATTCTGTGACCGTCTGAAGCATTCCAATGCCAAACCGCTGAATATCATTGCCGGAGGCACCCATTACCACACAGTTGAAGCCCGATCTGAAGTCATGCTGGACAATATTGAACGTGCACTTCGTGAAAAAGGTTACCTTGTTCGCGCATAAGGTCAACCTTTTTATTTGGCAAAAGCTGACAAGACACATGTATATACAAGGAGATTTTCTATGTCAACCATTAAGAAGTTTTTGAATCTGATTTTTATTGACGGTCTGAGCGGCATGGCCCTCGGTCTGTTTTCCACGCTGATCATCGGTACGATCCTGAAGCAGATCGCTGATCTGATCGGCGGTGATTTCGGCTATTATCTCGGTGTTTTCGCCGTTATGGCCCAGCGCCTCACCGGTGCCGGCATCGGTATCGGGGTTGCCTACAAGTATAAGTCCTCAACTTACGTTACCTTATCTGCTGCCGCTGCAGGTATGATCGGTGCTTATGCAACCGCTATTATCTCCGGTTCCATTCTTTCTGATGGCGCCCTTGTCTACAGCGGCCCCGGCGATCCGCTCTCCGCTTTTATCGCTGCCCTTGCAGGTATCGCCATCGGCTCTCTTCCTGCCGGCAAGACGAAGCTGGATCTTCTGATCACGCCGGCGGTAACGATTATCACCGGCGGTGCTGTGGGTATTATCGTCGGACCGCCTGTTTCTGCCATCATGACCAAGCTTGGCGATGTCATTAACTGGGGCACTGTTCAGCAGCCGCTGATCATGGGAATCGTTGTTTCCGTTATTATGGGTATGGTATTGACACTGCCCATCAGCTCCGCTGCTCTCGGCATCATTCTCGGTCTTTCAGGCCCGGCTGCCGGTGCTGCTACGATCGGCTGCTGCTGCCAGATGGTTGGTTTTGCCGTTGCCAGCTTCAGGGAAAATGGCGTTGGCGGCCTTCTGGCACAGGGTATCGGTACTTCCATGCTGCAGGTTCCGAATATTGTCAGACATCCTCAGATCTGGATCCCGGAGATTCTCTCATCTGCCATCCTCGGTCCCATCGCCATCAGCAAATGGATCGGTATGACCAACAACGCCACCGGAAGCGGTATGGGTACCTCCGGTCTGGTGGGACAGATCATGACGTGGCAGACCATGACAGCCTCAGAAAGTCCTGTTTCCGTTCTGATCAAGATCCTTCTGTTCCATTTTATCCTGCCGGCCATTGTCACACTTTTCTTCTCAGAGGCAATGCGCAGACACAATATGATCAAAAAAGGGGATATGGAACTGTCTATTTAAAGAGACGGTCTGCCAACGAGATGAAACACGCTTTGCGAGTTTCACTCGTTATCGCGATATTCGGCAAAGCCTCATGCAAGCATGGGCTTTGCCTCATTATCCGCGTAAAATTTAAACAGGGGCTTCAAAAACTTTTTGAAGCCCCTGTTTGAGACAAGGCTGTTTCTATTGACTGTCATGCAGTATATCGGCGATTTTCAATAAAATTCTTTTCTGCTCATCATTGCATGCCTGATATTTTCTGGACATCTCTTCCTCCATCATCTGACTCTCTGTATTCTCTCCCACGAGATAGCTGATGGATACCTGAAGCACGGCTGCCAACTCGCAGGCAAGCGCCAGACTGATATTGTTCACATGATTATTCTCTATTTTACTGATATAACTAATATCCACATCCACAGCTTCCGCCAGCTGTTCCTGCGTCATCTGATTCTTCTTCCTCAGCTCTTTAATTCTTTTGCCAATGCATCGCTTCATCCATTTTCCGCCTTTTGACTATAATACAATTATTATATGACTTTAATCCACGTTTTATAATTGACTATAATCCAAGTTGTATATGAATATATTGCAACTTCCATCTATACTATCATACATATGGATAAAAGCAGAAAACGGATCGATTCCAAAATTGATACTCGTCATTATTTCTTTGCTTCATTTTTATATTTGTGGTACATTTATAGATATGACCTATTCAGACCAAACATTGATAGTAGATTGGAGATAACTATGGCACAACTCAGCGCATTTGACGTATTAGGCCCTAATATGATCGGCCCTTCAAGCTCACATACAGCGGGCGCAGCCGTGATCGCTTATCTTGCCCAGAAGATGATCAACGGTCCTATTATAAAAGTAACATTTACGCTGTATGGTTCCTTTGCCCATACCTATTCCGGACACGGTACCGACCGTGCGCTTTTAGGCGGGTTACTTGGTTTCCATACAGATGACAAACGTATCCGGGATTCTTTCCGAATCGCATCCGAACGCGGCATTGAATACCATTTTGTACCTGATGACACTGTCACCGATATTCATCCGAACTCCGTGGACATCCTGATGGAAAATGAAGCCGGAACTTCCATGCTTGTCCGGGGCGAATCCCTTGGCGGCGGCAAAGTACGCATTTCCAGGATCAACAATGTTGAAGTCGAGTTCACCGGTGAATACAGCTCTGTCATTGTGGTGCATCAGGATAAGTTAGGTCTTGTTGCCCATATTACCGCCGTTCTCAGCCACTTCGGCGTCAACATTGCTTTCATGCGTCTTTTCCGCGAATCCAAAGGGCAGACAGCCTACACCCTTGTTGAAGTTGACGGCGGACTTCCGCAGAGTATCAAGGAAATGATTTCTGACAACCCTTATGTACACGACGTTATGATTATCGAACCATAGTCCGGGAGGAATACAATATGGATTTTAAAAAAGCCGCAGAATTATTATCACTCTGCAAAGAATATAACAAACCCATCTCTCAGATCATGATGGATCGTGAATGTGAGATGACAGAAAAGACGCTGGACGAAATCAGAGCCAGAATGGCCGTTTCCCTTCAGATCATGAAGGACTCTACCAAAGAAGCCATCAACCAGCCTTCCCAATCCATGGGCGGTCTGATCGGCGGCGAAAGCAAAAAACTGTCCGACTTACAGTCCTCCGGGAAAAATATTGCCGGCAATCTGATGTCCAAAGCCATCACCTACTCTATGGGTGTCCTGGAAGTCAATGCTTCCATGGGGCTCATCGTTGCCGCACCGACAGCTGGCTCCTCCGGTGTCATTCCCGGTGTCCTTCTGGCACTTCAGGAAGAATACGATTTCACAGATGACCAGATTATCGACGCACTCTTCACCTGCTCTGCCATTGGCTACCTTGCCATGCTCAATGCAACCGTTGCCGGCGCTGTCGGCGGATGTCAGGCCGAAATCGGCGTTGCTTCCGCAATGGCTGCTGCCGCCGTTGTCGAGTTAATGGGCGGAACACCGGAACAATGTACCGATGCTGCTTCAACGGTTCTGATGAACATGTTAGGCCTTGTCTGTGACCCGGTGGGCGGTCTGGTAGAATATCCATGCCAGAACCGCAATGCCTCCGGTGCATCCAACGCCATTGTAGCCGCTGAAATTGCCCTTGCAGGCATTCATCAGCTGATTCCGCTGGACGAGATGATGGATATTATGTATAGCGTTGGAAAGAAATTACCGACGGAGCTGCGTGAAACAGCCCTTGGCGGATGCGCATTATCCCCAAGTGCCTGCGCCAGATGCAAAATTAAACATTAAGCCGCAAAGCACAATTTAAATATTGATTGGCTGCATAGAACGCAATTTCCTATGCAGCCAAAACAAAGGCCGGTTCCATCATTCAACGGAACCGGCCTTTGTTCATATAGACCTTCAACGATATACAATTACATGATCAGATAAATCGCAGCGGCTGAAATCATGATCTGGATAATGGCAAATCTGAAAACCGCCTGTGTGTTAGACCATCCCATGACCTTGCGGACATGATCGTGCAGCGGTGTTCTGGTGTTCACGAGAATCTTGATCTTCAGGAATCTCAGCAGAGAAACTTTCAGAAGGCCAAGGCCGCCGTCCAGGATCAGCACAATGGCCACCGGAATATAGATAAACGGACTGCCTGTCTTCAGCGCTGCAATACTGATGAAAAAGCCCATAGCTCTGGAGCCGGCATCACCCATCATCAGTTTACTTGGTGTCGCATTGAACCAGAGATAAGCCAGAATACAGATCACAAAAAGCAGGATTGTATGTGAAAATACAGGATCTGTGCCCTTGATCTGATCGACCATGTATAAACTGATCAATGTGATAATCGTCAATGTACCTGACAGACCATCAACACCGTCACTGCAGTTTGTCACGTTGATGGATACCCATACAAGGACAACTGTCAGAATGCCGAAGATTACCGGCGGAATGGTGATGCTGCCGCCGAAAATCGCAAATTCTACAACATTGCTGTTGAAATTCAGAAATGTAACCGCTACCATAACTGCGATGGCAAAGTCCAGAAGGCCTTTCTTGAGTTCTCCCCATGGTGCTCTGGAACAGTCATCCAGAAATCCTGTCATCATGGCTGCTGCCAGCAGAACAAGATAAATGATGATCTCTGTATTCAGCTCACAAAACAGGACAACGGCTGCAATAAATACAAGAATAAATATAAATCCGGCACCTCTCGGCTTGCCTGCAGACAATGCGCCGTTGACAGCGAATTCTCTTCCCTGATCCTTCGGCAGTCTGTCATTGCACTTGGCAAGCAGCAGACAGGTCATAACAAAAGCAAATACCAGACCGGCCAGTGCCATTATATTCGCCGGCACACCGGTTAACAACATGTTTATCATTAGCTCTTTCCTCTCTCTCTGAAAATACTTATTTCTCTGTGCCTGTTCAACACCCGCCGAAAGCTGCATGTACAGCATCCAATCTTGTCATACAGGCCCTATCATCTAACCAAATAATGCGCCAATCGCTCCAAATAAGCCTGCGCCTGCAGCGCCCATAATAATGCCTGCAAGGAGCACACCGCACATAACAGCTGCCACGCTGGACTTAAAATCCATATCCAGAAGGCTGGCTGCCAGTGTTCCTGTCCAGGCACCTGTTCCCGGAAGCGGAATTCCCACGAACAGCAGCAGTGCCACAAAAAGTCCGCGGCCTGCCTTGGCCTGAAGCTTCTTCCCGCCCTTCTCACCTTTCTCAAGGCAAAAGCTGAAGAATCTGCCGATCACCGGTTTGTCTGAACCCCATACCAATATCTTTCTGGCAAACAAAAAGATAAAAGGCACCGGCAGCATATTGCCGATGATGGCCGTTATATAAGCCGGAAGAAACGGAAGCCCCACGCCCGTGGCATAAAGAATGGAGCCGCGGAGTTCAATCAGCGGCACCATTGAAATTAAAAACACAATCATATAATTCATCATCATTCCTGCACCTCTGTTATTTCAATCTCGATATTCAATCAGGAAGTCTCTCCCATCTCCTATACGAATATTGCTATTCTACCACAAATATGCAGGAAATCAAACCTTTTCAGTTAAAGAATATGAGCTTTCCCTGATACAGCTATCCAAATGCAGGCCCAAAGGCACTTCGCTTTAACTTTAGCTGACCACATTCTGCGGTCTGCCCTCATCAAATGCCTGAATATTGGCAGCTAGAATAGATACCAGTCTCTGACGGGTCTCCAGGCCCTTCCAACCCATATGCGGTGTCAGAATGACATTCGGCATATCATAAAGCGGATTATCCTGTACCGGAGGTTCTGTCTCCTGAACGTCCAGACCGGCTCCTGCAATTCTGCCCTCTTTCAAGGCTTCAATCAAAGCCGGCTCATCAATCAGAGCACCGCGGCCTGTATTAATAATGTAAGCGGTCGGCTTCATCATGGCAATGGTATCTTTGTTGATCATATGTCTTGTCTGAGGTGTCAGCGGACAGTGCAGACTGATGTAATCACTCTGCTTCAGCAGTTCCTCAAAGGAAACATACTTCAGATTATCTTCATCCGCTCTCGGTGTCCTTGTATAAGCCAGCACCTTCATGCCAAGAGCCTGAGCCACTTTGATCACCTCACGGCCAATGGTGCCGGCTCCCACAACGCCAAGTACCTTGCCGTTGACTTCCACATGACTGACCTGCATGCACTTTGTAAAGTTGCTTCTATCACCTCTGGCCAGCATAGCCTGCTGAATCTGCATGGATGAACTGAGATTCAGAATCATCATAATCGCTGTATGTGCCACACGTTCTGTACTGTAGGCCGGAATATTGCATACGGTAATACCTCTGGCTCTGGCCGCCTCAATGTCAATATTGTTATAGCCCGTTCCCGCTTCACAGATCAGCTGGACAGAATCCGGAAAACGTGCAATGATATCGCCGCTGACCGGCATCTCCTTCGTCACCACAACATTCATCCTCTGAACACGCTCAAGAATCTGATCTGGTTCCGTGGAGGCATACTCCTTCACCTCAGAAGACAAAACCGACAGATCCAGCTTGCCGTCATAATTCATACGCTCAGAATTCAAAACAACCGTCCTTAATCCCATAAAAATACCCCTTTCTGTAAATTCAGATGGCGCAAAACGCTTCCTTGTGCTTCGAAAACATCTAAATTAACAGTTCACCGCAGGTACGCTTCCGCTGCACAACATCTGCAGCGGTACTAAGGCGCTAAAAAACAGCGCCTAAGGACCGGCGATGTTGAACCACCTGCTGCGAACTGTTAATTTAGATGTTTATCCAAGAATAGCAAGCGTTTTGCAGTTGTCTGAATATTCATAACTTAATTCTGACTCTTAAGAGTCTTTTTATATACTTCATTTTAGCAGATTATATAAAAATTTACCATAGGGAAAGCAGTTCTCTCGCGTATACGGTCTTTTTCTTATCCGAAACCACAGCATGCCCGTTAAATGAGAAGCGGCCGCTTCAAGGAATCTATTTTAGTGCGGTCAAAATACTTCAAAAATGGAATTCGCCGCAGGTCATTCGACACAGGTGCTTCAGTGCCGGCCAGTACTTAGGTCCTGTCCTTTAGGACCTTATGTACTGCTGCCAGGCGCTGGCAGTGCAAACGTGCCTGTGTTGAATGACCTGCGGCGAATTCCATGATGGATAGTCCAAAGCCGCACTATTCTAAAGCCTGAATGCGGCCGCCCTATTGAACACCATGGCTGAGGATGTATTCTTTCCATGGTTCGATTTTGTCTGCCTGCAGATGGACGCCGTCGAATGTCCAGTCTGATCTCAATGCACCGTTTTCATCATCCAGGACTTCGTTATAGTCCAGGTAGAAGATGGTTTTGTTGTCTGCCAGTTTTTTGAGCCATTTGTTGCGGGCGTTGATTTCTTTGTTGTTGATGACGGTGCCTTCCGCATCTTTGGCTGCTGAGACGTGGATGATGGATTCTACGAAGATCAGGGCATCCGGCTGAAGTTCCCGGATGCGCTCTACGACTTTCTTAAACTGCTGGTAATAGGTTTCGGCAGTGCCTGTTCCTAATTCATTGACTCCCAGCATGATATAGACTTTGCCGAACTGATGCTTCTGCAGTTCCTCATCAATGGTGATGTCTGAATCATCCGGCACCACATCCATGATATCCCAGATGTTGGTTCCGGTTTTGACATAATAAGCGGCATTGTCCCAGCCAGCATACATTTTCAATGTATCTGTTCTGGAATCACCGATAAACACCGCATCATCCAGATAACTCTGGTCCACGTCCACAAAAGGACCGCCTTTTGCAGCCACCTGCTGCTCTTTGGTTCCCTGGGCATCCGCTTTTACCAGTGTCTGCTGTTTGATGGTTTTCTGAGTCCAGCCACCAAGAACATCTGCCCCCATGGCCTTTCCCATATAGTTTTCATATGCTTCGATCACACGCTGGCCGCCAAAATAAGGGCCGCCGATGAGGCAGCAGATGATCAAAAGCATTGTCATCGGATATTTTTTCACCCAGCTGATAAAACTGCTCATCCTCTGCACCTCCTAAAATCTGAAATATAAAAACGGATTGCTGGCTGCTGTCTGCATTTTATAAACGCATAAAAGAAATAAAATAAGCAGAATGACAACCGTGATCAGTCTGTTCTTGTTCTCGCGGTATTTTGTATAAGGCCATGATACTGAAAAAACTACCGCCAATGCCAGATAAAGGCCGTACTGACGCACTGTCTGCAAAAACAGATCCATATTCATTGTCCACTGGCTCATGTCCCCCAGATGACCAAACATCTGCATGAGATAAGCTTTAAGCGCTGTCAGGTTGTCTGAGGCAAAGATGACCCATCCCGTCACAACTGCCGGAAATGTAAAACACCATCCGATAACAGGGCATTTTTCAAAGAACTTCAGCAGGAACAGCTTCTCAATCATCAGCAGGACAAAGTAATACATCCCCCACAGAATAAAGTTCCATCCTGCACCATGCCACAGGCCGGTCAGTGACCAGACTACAAACATATTGAACAGCATCCGGACTTTGCCATGGCGGCTGCCTCCCAGAGGAATATAAACATAATTTTTAAACCAGCTGCTGAGGGTTATATGCCAGCGGCGCCAGAAATCTGTCACAGAGGCGGCCATATAAGGATGACGGAAGTTTCGCGGAATGCGAAAGCCCAGCATCTCTCCAAGTCCCATAGCCATCATGGAATACCCCTGAAAGTCAAAATAAATCTGGAATGTATAGGCCAGTGCCCCAAGCCACGCCATCGGAATGGAAGCCGAACTGACACCGGCTGTCTGTACCTGATTCCACAATGTACCGAATGTATTGGCCAGCAGCATCTTCAGACTCAGACCGATGATAAATGTCTTGATGCCATTTTCCATATGGTGCCAGCTCAGCACACGCTTTTTCAGCTGTGCCGCCACATCATGGTACAGCACAATCGGGCCTGCGATCAACTGAGGGAACATGCACAAAAACGCCCCCAGATCGATAAATCGTTTTTCAGGCTTCACCTGTCCTCGGTAAACATCAATGGCATATGCCGCAATCTGGAAGGTATAAAAGCTGATGCCCAGAGGCAGTGATACTTCCGGCACTGTCACCTGAGGCAGCTGTACGCGGCTTCCTCTGTCCGCCAGCCAGACTGCCAGATGATTCCAGTTGGCTGCAAAAAAGTCCATATATTTGAAGACAAACAGCATCCCGAAACCGTACAGCAGAAGAAGGATCAGACATACTCTCTGGCATCTCCGGCTTTTTCCTTCCGCAAAACGGGTCAGGCCATAGTGCAGCACCAGTGACACAAGTATCAGCCAGAAAAACTTTCGTTCCCCGTAGGCATAAAAAAACAGGCTTCCCAGAAACAATATCAGGTTGCCATATTTTTCAGGAACAGTATAATAAATCAGCAAAAAAATCGGCATAAACAGAAATATGAATTCTATACTGCAAAATAACATGGTCTTACAAATCCTTTCCGTAAACTGTTATTTTAAATCATGCACCTGTGCATGACCTTATCAGCATTGACTATCATACCACTGAATACGCCGAAAAAAAACCCTTTTTTTGATGGATTTCCAACTTTACGCTTCAAATTTGCCAAGAAATTCCTTCATTCGCTGATTTTCCGAATTAAAGACATCCTCTGGCTTTCCTTCTTCTACTATCACGCCTTTATCCATAAACACAACATAATCTGACACATTTTTGGCAAAATTCATCTCATGGGTCACGATAACCATTGTCATCTTTTCCGCTGCCAGATCTTTGATAATCTTCAGAATTTCTCCTGTCAGCTCCGGATCCAGCGCGGAAGTCGGTTCATCAAAAAACAAAATCTTCGGTTTCATCGCCAGGGCTCTGGCAATGGACACTCGCTGCTGCTGCCCGCCGGACAACTGATAAGGATAGGCATTCTCCTTGTCTTCCAGTCCCATCTTCCTCAACAGTTCACGCGCCTCTGCATAAACCTCCGCCTTTCCGCGTTTCTGCACACGCATCGGCGCATCGGTAATATTTTTCAATACAGAATAATGCGGAAACAGATTGAAATTCTGAAAAACAAGGCCATAATAATTATGGATTTTCTTCAAATCTGCCGCCTTGGCATAGGCCGCATGGCCGTCCCTGCTGACAGCCGCCTTATCTCCCAGGTAAATAATCTCACCATCATCGATGGTTTCAAGCATTGTCGCACACCGCAGCATCGTAGACTTGCCGGAACCGGAAGGGCCGATGATGCTCAGCACTTCACCCTCATCCACATGAATCGATATATCCTTCAGGACTTCCTGCCCATCAAAGCTTTTCTTGATATGGTTCATTTCCAGTAAACGCATGGGCTCTCCTCCTATCTGTAATAACTCAGTTTCTTCTCAAGATAATCAAAAAATACGGCAACGACCAGATTAAATACATAATAAAAAATTCCGGCCACAATGAATGGTACCACTGAGGACTGGGAAGCCACCAGCTGTTTTGTCACAGTGAATACCTCTGCCACTGCCAGTGTAAAGGCCAAAGAGGTATCCTTGACCAGGGTAATGGTTTCATTGGCTACCGGCGGAATGATTCGCTTGATAACCTGCGGCATCACAATATGCACAAATGTCTGTGTCTTGCTGTAGCCCAGCATTCTGGCTGCCTCATACTGACCAACCGGGATCGCCGCAATACCGGATCTGTAAATCTCCGCAAAATAAGCGGCATAATTTAACGCAAAACCGATCAAAACAGCTTTCAAACGATAGGATGGTGTAATCTGCATACCGAAAATAAAAAACGGTCCAAAGTAAACAACAAGCAGCTGCAGCATCAGAGGCGTGCCGCGCATCACAGATATATAAAATTTGGCAATTAATGACAGTATACGGCTTTTGGACATACGAACCAGTGCCAGACCAAGACCCAAAATCAGTGATGTAACCAATGTCACAAAAAAGATTTCCATCGTAATGCCCATGCTGTTAAACAGCTGCTGGACAATCTGCATGACAGTCATTCTCATTTCCTCCTTCATAAGAGCAAAAGAGCTGCCGCAAAATCAGTTGATGAATTTTGCAGCAGCTAAGGTGCTCTATTCAATTCTTATTCATTGTCACTGATGCAGATATTGGCTGTATTGATAGATGGATACTTCGCTGCAATCTTGTCTACTGTGCCGTCTTTCTCCATTTCAACTAATGTAGACCATACCTGATCTCTCAGTTCATCATTGCCTTTCTTGAAGGCGATACCATACTGTTCCTGTGAAATCACATCATCAAGAATCACGATATTGTCATTCTGTGCCTGTTTTGTCAGTGCAACACCTTCGTCCATGGCAACTGCATCTGCGGAACCTGCTTCAAGCTCCATCAGCGCGCTCTCATAATCCGGTACCTGTGTCAGGCTGCCGAAGGAATCAGCCAAAGCCTTGATATCTGTATTCTCTTCATCCTGAAGCGCTGCCAGTGCGGAAGAATCTGCCTGAACAAGGACATTCTTGCCGGCAAGATCAGCTGCCTTTGTGATACCGCTGTTCTTGTTCACTGCAAATACCTGTGTATTGTTGATATAAGCCGGTGTCCATGTATAATCATCTTCACGGCCATTCATTGTAAAGCCGTTCCAGATACAATCAATCGCACCGGAATTCAATTCCATATTCTTGGCATCCCAGTCGATCGGAGTCTTCACAAGTTCCCAACCGTTTCTGTCACAGACTTCCTGTGCCAGATCCAGGTCAAAACCAACGTACTCGCCATTCTCCTGATAACCATATGGCGGGAAGCTGGCATCAAAACCAACGGTAAATGTCTTGCCGGAGCCTGTTGTCTCTGATCCGGCAGCCTCTGAAGAAGCAGCTTCCGTTCCGGCTGTCTCTGTGCCAGCCGCCTCAGTGCTTGCTGCCGCGCCCTCTGTTGTTGACTTCGCATCTGTATTGCTGCTGCCGCAGCCTGTTAATAAACATCCCATGGCCAATACTGCTGCCATGCATAAAGCTAAACCCTTTTTCATAATTGCCTCCATCTTACGTTTTCACGTGCTTAATTCTTTATTCTACTAACGTGTTATCATAATAACATGAAGGTGCGCTTTTGTCAAGGATAGTAAAAAGCGCGGCACCGAAAGTTTTGTCCATTTTAAAACACATTGCTAATGAAAATTTCCAGCCCGATACCGATCAAAATCACGCCGCCCAATATCTGTGCTTTGCCTGCTAGCTTTGTTCCGAATTTGCGGCCGATGAACAGCCCCGCAATACAGATAACAAAGGTGACGGCAGCAATGATCAGGGAACAGACCAGCGCCATCAGCCAGTCGTATTCAGCAATCGTAAAGCCTACGGACAGTGCGTCAATGGATGTGGCTACCCCCTGGACCATCAATGCCCAGAATCCTACACCAGATTCCTCTTCCTCACTGTCCCCGGGACAGACACTCTCATAGATCATATGTCCGCCGATATACCCCAGCAGAATAAGCGCAATCCATGGAATGAATTTCTCAAATGCTGAAAAGTATTCTACAATCGTATGGACACATATCCACCCGATCATCGGCATCAACGCCTGAAATCCACCGAAAGTCCCGGCTATCCCCAACATCTTCCCCTTCTTCATATGGGGTTCATTCAGGCCATTCGCCATAGACACCGAAAAAGCATCCATCGCAAGCCCCACACCCAGCAAAATACTGTTAACCACAAAAAGCAAACTCCAATCCATACTAACCTCCTGATTTTTCTTTCATTAATATAATGGCACAAAAAAAGTATAGCCCATCGACTATACCTGTCATTCACTCTGTATTCACACAAGACGCACGTATAGCCTGTCAGTTATACATGAGTCTCGCTATTTAAAACAAGCCAGGCCAACGGCCAGTATGTTGACTTGCTACGCAGAAAAACCGCGCTTGCTACTCCCTCATCTCTTATCATATATAAATGCCGCGAGCCTGCCCCTCCTGAACGTTCGAGTCCGGCAGGACTCGTTTATACACAAAAGGTATCCTATGAGGATACCTTTTGTGTATAAGAAGAGCGCGAGACGGGACTCGAACCCGCGACCCCGACCTTGGCAAGGTCGTGCTCCACCAACTGAGCCACTCGCGCATAATAAAGAAAATATTCTTTTCAAAGCAGGTGATGGGAATCGAACCCACGTATTCAGCTTGGAAGGCTGATGTTCTACCATTGAACTACACCTGCGTGCCCAGAACCGGAATCGAACCAGTGACACGAGGATTTTCAGTCCTCTGCTCTACCGACTGAGCTATCTGGGCTTACCGTCGCTCGTTTGCACCAGCGACGCTATTAATCTTACCTCATAGTGAAAGATTTGTCAACAGTTTTTTTGGATTTTTTGAATATTTTTTCAATCGCCTTACCACGCTGCCGCAGCACCGCCGGCTCTCGGCTCTGTTGCCCCGATCAGTATTCCCTGATCATCTCTGAAGATCAGCTGCCCCCGTCCGAAATCCATGCTGTCTGTGGCCACTGTCACATGATGGCCTCTGGCTTTTAATTTCCCTGCCATGTCCATCGGAAAGCCCTGCTCGATCTCGATATTCATGCCGCCTGTCCACTGCCATCTAGGGGCGTCCAGTGCCTCCTGGGGATTCATGTGGAAATCGATGAGATTCATCATCACCTGTACATGGCCCTGCGGCTGCATAAAACCGCCCATGACGCCAAATGGTCCCACGGCCTTGCCGTCTTTCGTCAGAAAGCCCGGAATAATGGTATGATAAGTTTTCTTATGGGGACCGACACAATTGGCACTTTCAGGATCCATATAGAAATTAAAGCCCCTGTTCTGAAGCGCAATGCCAGTATTCGGCACCACAATGCCTGAACCGAAATTGCAGTAATTTGACTGAATAAAGCTGACCATATTGCCATCACCATCTGCCGTACACAGATAAATCGTCCCTCCGCTGGCCGGGTCTCCGTATTGAGGTTTTGCCGCACGCTGACCGATATTGGCCGCACGATAACCGGCATACTTTTTCGATAATAATTGTTCCGTTGTCACTTTCATACTTCGGGGATCTGCAATATACTGCTGTCCGTCCGAATAGGCCAGTTTCATGGCCTCCAGCTGCCTGTGCACCACATCTTCATTGTCATGGCCGGCCGCAAACTGCATGCACTCCATGATATTCAACGCCATCAATGCCACAATCCCATGACCATTCGGCGGGATTTCCCAGACATCATAACCTCTGTAGGAAGTGCTCACCGGCTGTACCCATTCAGCCTCATAGGCTGCCAGATCATCTTTTCTCAGATAACCGCCGGTCGCCCTCGAATACCTGTCTATTTCATCTGCCAGGCGTCCTCTGTACAAACTCTCGCAGTCCGTTGCCGCCAATTTCCTGAATGTCTCCGCATGAGCTTTGGAAGACCAGATCTCTCCGGCCCGGGGTGTATGACCGTCCGGTGCAAAGACTTTCCGCCATTCCTCAAACAATTCAGGTGAAAGGCTTTCTTCATAATCATCCCATGCCTGACGCCACATTTTGGAAATCACAGGCGTCACCACATAGCCTTCCTCCGCATAGCGAATCGCCGGTTCAAAGATTTGTCCCCAGGATAATGTTCCGAACCGGTCATGCAGTTTCTTCCAGCCGGAAACCGCTCCGGGGACTGTCACCGGCTCCCAGCCGAATTTCGGCATCTGATCATATCCTTTATCTGTCAGCACCTCTCTCGTCAACAAAGCCGGCGAAAAACCGCTGGCATTGAGTCCATAAAGCTGCCCGTCCATCCAGACCTGTGCAAAGGCATCACTGCCGAAGCCATTGGATGTGGGCTCCAGTACGATCATGCAGGCCGCCGTAGCCAAGGCCGCATCTACCGCATTGCCTCCGGCCTTGATGATATCCAGTCCGGCCTGGGCTGCCAGAGACTGAGATGTACAGACCATTCCCTTTCGCCCGTAGACAACCTCCCGCCTGGATGGGTACTTATAATTCAAAACATCATAACAGAAATTCACACAAAACACATCCTTTCGTTTCATGGTAATTGCATCTAACCCTATTATATCGTCCGCAGACTGTTCTGACAACAAGCGAATCTCCTATTCCCCTGCAGACATAAAAAGGCATGCCAAGAATGAATTTTCATTCTTGGCATGCCCATTTTGCATGGAAATCTTCCTATTGTGTCTATGCGGCTCACGCATATATTATCTCTCTGTTTCTGCAGCTGCTGCCTCTGTCTGCTGAGTTTCTGACCCGGATTCCGAAACAGTCTCCAGTGCTTCTGCAGGCTCCTCACCCTTCACCGGCACTTCGATTTCAATAGAATCCAGCATCTCTGCCAGTTTCCTGCTGGCACTTTCTGCAATCTCTTCCTTGCTGCCTGCCGATGCTGTCTCTGTATCCTTTACCGTCTCTTTCGACGCCTGGATGTTCTCAGACTCCTTGACATCTGCACTCTCATTGGCTGTTTCTGTCTCTGTGAGATTCTTGTTATCTTCAAACCACTGAACTTCAAAGAGCAGTGCATCGCCATTGGCCAGTTCCACCAGATACTGATTGTGGTACTTAAGCTCCTTGCCGCCATCCACTTCTTCTGTCGTCGGCTGGCAAACTGCGCTGTAATCCTTGACTCCGATGGTTGTCTGCTGTACAGAATTGCTGAAAACCTGATCCATCACAGCCGGAATATCTTCGTTCTTGATCTTCATGGCTGCAAAGAAAACAGGCTTTGATGAAAATGTCTGTCCCTTCAAACCAATTTCATCATAATCTCCTGTACGATTATACTCAAACACTGTGTCATCATAAATCACACTGTAGCCAAGACTGCTCTCAAACACTTTCTTGTTCTGATTGCTGCTCTCTGTAACTTTATCTGATTCTACACTCTCACGTACAGTTTCCGGGTTGGTCTCCTTCTCAGTTTCTATCTCTGTCTGTGTCTCTGTATCTGACGCCGTCTCTGTATTCCCGCCGGTATACTTCTTCTCACACCCTGTCAATGCCAGGAGCATTACCAACAGAACAAAGAACATGGTTCTGGTATGTCTTCCCATGATATACTCCTCCTAATATATCTTCACCTTAAACGCCTATGCGTCTATCTGTGTATCGAATATACAGCAGATTTTTAAAATCGTCAAGTATTTGACAACAATACAGACTCATTTTTAGAGTAATTTAAGAATTGCATCTTCATTTACACAGCGATGCTTCTTAAGATACTTTATAATCGCTCTTCTTAATAGTCACTGCTAGTCTCTGATTCAGCTGTGTCTGATGTTCCATCCATCATTGTCACCTTCACCCTGAAAATACGATAAAGTGATTCATCAATGCGGTCCTCGGAAATCTTGCCGCTTTTAACCGCCTTCAGCACACCATCATAAGCATCTTCAAAGTTCTCAGGCTCAAGCAGAAGATCCGCCCCCGCCTGAATGGCCTTCACAGCGGCATCAGAAGCACTATAATTCTTCACAATATTGGCATCGTTCAGATAATCAGTCATAACAACGCCCTTAAATCCAAGATCCTTGCGAAGGACTTCACCGATCATCTTCTCTGATAAGGAAGCCGGTGTATCATCCCCGATAACCCCCGGAACTGAAATATGTCCAACGATAACAAAATCCAATCCCTGCTCAATGGCATTGATGTACGGCAGGAACTCTTTCTTCTTCAGCTCGTCCAGCGAACTGTTGATCAGAGGAAATCCTGACATGTTGGATGAAGCTGCACCATATCCCGGGAAGTATTTCATCGCCGCATGTACATCCTGTTCCTCAATACCGCGAAGCACCTCAAGTGCCATATCTGAGACGGTCTGAGCATCCGTACCAAATGTACGTGTTCCCATGCCGTAGCTGTTGCCTGATAAAACGTCTGCCACCGGTGCCAGATCAAGATTCAGACCATATTCTGACATCAAGGTTCCGATGGCCTTGCCTGCTTCATAGGCATTGGTACTGTCATCCTTACGTCCGATTTCTGACATGGACGGCGCACCGCTATGTACATAACCGCTGAAGCCGGATGTATCATCACTCTCATCGTCTTCACTGGATGAATCTTCATAATATTCGTCCAGACTGTCATTGCTGCCCAGGACAGAATCACTTCCGCCTTCTTCTGATGCTGCAATAAACAGCGGCAATCCGGAATTTTCCTCACTGTAAGACTGCAGCTTCTCTGTCATGGTCTTCAGCTGACTGGATGAATCAATATTGTCCTTGGTAATGACAATGCCGCCCACCTGATAATCCTTCAATGCCTGATAGGTTGTATCTCCTGCATACTGAACCGTATCAACGCCTGTCAGTGATTCCGGTGATACAACAAACAGCTGTGCCACCTTCTGTTCCAGAGACATCTTGTCGATCAGTGCCTGAATCTGCTCACTGTCACCGCCGGAATTGCTCTTAAATGCCTGCCATGAATCACCGCCGTCCGCACTGTAGCTGATGGTCGTCTCATTGGTACCGAGATTCTCATTGATAACCGAGCATACATAAACGATTTCATTCTCGCTGATCATCTCCAAATGGTTCTCCCCATTCAGATCAAACCATACGTCTGTCGCACATTTGTTCCATGTCTGGCATCCATCCTCGGTTTTATAAGCCTCATAAAATGCACTGTCTGTTCCCTCTCCAAGGGATTTCAGAAGGTATCCGTGATTCTCATCATAAAAAATCACACTGATATAATTATCACTGCCCTCTTCATAAAATGGATTGGCAAACTTCACCTTAAAATCTCTGCCTTCATAGGTAACTGTCTCCATCTGCTTATTCAGCTTCAGTAATTCACCATCATATTCCTGGTCGGCAACTTCCCCCGACGTCTGTTCTTCTGAAGTATCAGAACCTCCCGACAAACTTTCCTTCAGATCCGACAATGCGGCCTTCGGACTGCTGCTGTCTGTCCCTGTACTTCCTTTGACCATCATCAGGCCCAATACAGCAATCAGAATAATCAGGATCGTTGTTGTTACCGCAACGAGCTTTTTCATTCCTCTCTTCCTCCTGTCATATTACTCAGATACGCCAGGCGTACCTGCAAAACTCAATATACAAAATAATACCATAATCCATGAAGGAAAAACAGCTGAATTTTACAAAAAACTAAAAAACGCCTGAAAATTTCATTACAAAATCAATAACATGACATAAACCACAGCGCTTGCGGAGGCTGCCACGGTAAACAGACTTCCCCCTTTAAATGCAATAATGACCGCCGCCAGAACACCGGCCGCTGCCGCCGGAACACAGTCCACTGCAAAAAACACTGCCGGAAATGTCATGGCTGCCAATACGGCATAGGGGATATAAGCGAGAAATGATCTCACAAAACGGTTTGTAATTTTCTTTCTGAATACAACCAGCGGCAATACACGCACCAGATAGGTCACCGCAAACATGATAAAAAGATAAATCCAGTAATTATGCTGCATGCTCTGCATCCTCCTCTTCTTCTGAAACCGGGTAAAGCAATGCCCCCACCACGGATGCCGCTACCGCACAGATAATAATCGAAAAGCCATCTGTAATAAATGAAAACGCCGGAACAAAATGGATAATACAGCTCAAAACAATAGCCACAACCGCTACCACCAATACCGGATGTTCTTTTTTCATGGCCGGAATAATGATTGCCAAAAACATACCGTAAATCATAATACCAAGGGCATTGCTGATCATTGTCGGAAGAATATTGCCGCAGATAGCACCGGCAAACGTTCCTCCCGTCCAGCCGATATAAGGCAAAAGTGCAAGTCCTGTCATATAAATCGGTGTAACCGTTTTGTTTCTGCTCATGGCCACCGCAAAAATCTCATCTGTATTCATATGCCCCAGAATCAGCTGCTGCCAGCGTTTAAAGGTCGGATCCAGCTTCTGTGACAATGATATGCTCATCAAAGCATACCGCATATTAATCACCAGTTCCGTAATAATCATCTCTACATAAGGGCCTGATGCCGCTATAATCCCAATGCCCGCAAACTGACCGGACGAAGTAATATTCGTCAGTGAGATCAATACTGCCTGCCACCAGTCGATCCCCGAAGCCACCGCTGTAATTCCAAAAGAAAAAGAGACCGAAAAGTAGCCGATTGCAATGGCAATACCGTCTCTCAGTCCTTTCTTAAATGCCTGTAAACTCATGTATCCAATCCTCTTTCCCAAATTTTGTGATTTTATCCTTCGAATTTCTGCATTATTCCTCCTGATTTTCCATCAAGGCAACAGAAAGCCCGGTCTGACAGCGTTAATAAATATTAACTGTATTGAGGGAGTGTCAGGCCGGGCGGTGAATAATTCATCACTTGCTGCTATTATCTTAAACTGTTTTTACAAATTTGCATAATTCCCAAAAAATATAGCTTGCTATAGCTATTAGCTATAGCAAGCTTATAAACTTCTGACAGCATCTGATGATGCTGCCAACGCTGTCATATCAGATATTTTTTCAACAGTTCCAGATACTTTCTGCCGATTTCACTGCGAACAGAATCCTTCACTGCAATGGCCCCTATATGAATCGTCTCATCGATGGCCAGCGGCTTGCTGATCAGATCACCGCCCCCCAGTTCCTCAATATAGATTCCCGCACTCGGTGTATAGCCGTTCAGTCCAAGAATCAGATTAAAACAGGTGGCTCTGTCTGTCACTCTGATGGATTTCTTATGATGGAATGTACTGAGTATCTCTTCTGCAAAATAGAAAGAATTGCTCTCCCCCTGTTCAAAATAAATATAAGGGTATGGATCCAGATCTTCCATCATAATCACATCACGATCCGCCAGCGGATGTCTGGCCGAGATAAAAATATAGGGTTTCGTTGTATACATCTCCGTAAATGTCAGATTATACTCCTTCAGAGTCCTCATGATGACTTTCTTGTTAAAGTCCGCCAGATAAAGAATCCCCAGTTCGCTCCGGCCATTCCTGACATCCTCGATAATATCGTAGGTTTTTTTCTCCGAAAGCGCCAGATCATACTCATCCGGTCCGTATTCCTGCACAAGATCGATGAAGGCTCTCACAACAAAATTATAATGCTGGGCCGATATATGGAAATACTGTTTCTCCGGTTCCTGGTTCAGGTACTTATCCTCCAGGAGCACCACCTGTTCGATAACCTGGCGGGCATAGCGCAGGAACTCTTCCCCTTCATTCGTCACCCGGATGCCTTTATTGTTGCGGATAAACAGCTGAATGCTCAGCTCATTCTCCAGATCATGAATGGCATTGGTCAGACTGGGTTGGGACAGATAGAGCACTTTGGCAGCTTCATTGATGCTGCCCTTCTCTGCAATAGCAATGACATATTTTAACTGCTGTAAAGTCATGACTGCCTCTATTCTTCTTCCGCTTTGCCGTCCACATAATATTCAGATGCCTTCTTGGACACATAGATCGTTGTCACAAGATCTGTCACGCCGCTGAAAATAAATCCGATGCCCACAAGGCGCATGAGCCACGCCACTGTTGAGAAAGGATTTAAGATCACAATCAGGCCAATAAACACATTGATGGCTGCTGTGATGGCAATGCGCACCCACGTATCAAAGCCCATGCGTTTCAGATCAAAGGCATGCTGCAGTTTCAAAATACCGCTGAGGACAACACCAATACCAAGAACCACCGGCAAAATAGACACCACCAGTTCTGATTTTACACATATAAAAATACCTATAAAGACGATTACCAGACCTTTGATCAAATCATTATTACCTGCTGCCAGTTCTTTTCTCATAAAATAACCAACCAGGAAAAAGGCACCGATCACAATCACAAAAATACCGATCACATTGGCGATGGTCACCAATGTCAGTTCTGGCATCAGCAATAAGACAAGTCCGCAGATCAGCAATGTGACTGCACCGCCCACTTCCTGCAACTTCCAGTTTTTCAACACTTCTATCACTCCCTGCATTATCTGCCGCAATCCCTTTGGACTGCAAATCCCATATTCATCTCAAACCAGACACCGTCTGCTAATCTTTTCTCGGATATTCCTCTTGATACGCTTCAAACATATCCGACTTATCTCTAATCTCCAATCCTCTCACAATCAGCTGTCTGATCAAATCGTAGATCACCGCAAAGACCGGCACGCCAATCAGCATACCTACAAATCCGAAGAGTCCTCCGAAAAGCAGGATGGAAAAAAGCACCCAGATACCCGATAATCCGGTACTGCTTCCCAAAATCTTCGGCCCAATGATGTTGCCGTCCACCTGCTGCAGGATCACAATAAAAATCACAAATATCAGACAGGACATCGGACTGACTGTCAGCAGGATAATAGCCGATGGTATCGCGCCGATATAAGGCCCAAAAAACGGAATAATATTGGTCACACCGACAATCACGCTGATCAGAATCGCATACGGCAGCCCCAGGATCATCATCCCCACATAGCAGATACCGCCGATAATGGCTGAATCCAGCAATTTGCCGCCGATAAATCCTGAAAAAACTCTGTCCGCAAAACGGATCTCTTCCACAATCTTGTTCGCCCACCGTTCTTTGAACAAACTGTATAAAATCAGTTTGCCCTGTTTTTTGAACTTTTTGCGTCCGCTCAAAAGATAAATAGCAACAACCAGACCAATAAACAGGTTCATAAAAATCCCGGCTGCATTGATCATGCTGTCTGACAGTCCTGTCAGGATCATATTCACATAAGGAAGAATGCTCTCCTTCAGCCAGCCTGAAATGGACTCTGTTCCCGCATCAGACAACTGCATAATATAATTCTGTATGGTCTCATTGCCTTCAAACAAACGATCCACCATACTGCTGATACTATCCACCATCTGCGGCAGCGACCGTGCCATTCTGGATATGCTTACAGCCAGCTGCGGCAGAAGCATCGCCAGCACCGCATAAATAATCACCATGCCTGTCGCAACACTGCCGACCACACTGACTGTCCCGATGAGCCTCTCTCGCTTCGGATGCCAGTGTTTCTTAAGAAATCGCTCGTACGTATTGCAGAGCGGCTTTAAAATATAGGCAATACCTGCGCCGTAGATAAAGGGCATCAGAATATTCAAAACTTTATTGATCCCACTTCTCAGTGCCTCCAGCCGGAACAATACAAAAAAGAACAGAATACTCAATGCCGCTGTACAGAACACAGCCAATATCATCGCCAGATATTTCTTGAATTCTTCTTTCAAACTATCTCTTCTTTCTTCTTATCTGAAGCCCTGCCGATGCAGCCCCTCAGATTTATAAATGCATCCACTGTATCTGACGAATCTCCACGCCGCTGGATCTTGCATACAGCAATGCATCCTTCGTACCGCTTGGTCCCTTGCTGTCGTCATCATAGACGATGATCATCCGCTCACTGGCATCCACCATATAGCAGTCCCTCAGAATATAATCTGCCGCTTCATCAGCACCATCCGATACAATCGTCACATGATCCGCCGATGCCTCAATCGCACGCAGTCTGTCGCCATAATCATTCTTCAGACGACTGTTGTAATCCGCAAAGGGCTTTGCAAGCTCCAGGGTAATTTCAGGGTTCCTCTTCTTCCTATCCAGTACAATTTCTGCCGCCCATGTGTCAACGCCTTCGGCACCGCCGGTAATAAAATAACTAAAACCGTCTGCCACAGCCTTGTCAATCTCCTCTGCCAGTGCTGCCTTCAAACGGACACATGCAGGGTCTGCCTCATTCTCCTGCCACGGAAAATAAAAAGGCCTGTGACCCGAAAAAGCACATCTCTTTAACATATTCAAAACCTCTCTTCATTGGTTCAGTATATATTAACCGAAAGAATTGCGCAATACCCATACCAAAAAAACAGTTCCGAACAGACATAAAAAAGAATGTGCCAGAGCACATTCTCGCGCCGAGCGCGGTCGCCTGCGACAATCTACATCTTCGCGCAAGTGCACATAAAAAAGAGCCATCCGACGTTTAATCAATCATCAGATGGCCCTTCACTGGTGTTCTTCTGTACAATACATTGGACTATACCCCTTTCTTCAGTTTCGATTTAAATAATTAAGATGAACTTTCTGGTGGTCCGTACCTCCTTCTCTCAGTTTAGGCAGTTGAAACAAAGCTACTTAGAATTTTGGAATCAGTCCCTTCTGCTCTTATAAGAGTTATTTGTCAACTTGTTCTGTGTCTTTGTTTTTATGCTTTAATTATATCATTGTTTTTATATTTGTCAATATATTTTTATAATATTTTTCTATTTTCTGACATTTTTCGAGTTGAATTCAGCGGTCAATACGTTATAATATTACCATAAATATGATTCGGGGGATTTTGGGAATGAACAAACAATGGATTGCCAGACGTCAGCGTCTGTCCCAGATTGTGGAAGTGGGCGGTTCTGATGATCTCATCAGTCGCAGTTATGACCTTTTGAGTACAGCTATGCTGATCCTTAATCTGGCTGTCAGTATTATGGCCACCTTTGATACAATGGAGATGCGCTGCGGCGGACTGCTTCTCCTAGTCGAAGCAGTCACCACCGCTTTTTTTGCCGTTGACTATGTGCTTCGCCTTCTGACCGCCAGATGTCTTTATCCGAACTTTTCTGAAGGCAAAGCACTGTTTCGTTATATTTTTTCAGTGGCAGGACTCATTGACCTTTTTTCTTTTCTGCCGTATTACCTGCCGTTTTTCTTTCCTTCAGGAGCGGCTGCTTTCCGTCTGTTCCGGGTTGTCCGCATCTTCAGGCTCTTACGGATCAACGCTTACTACGACTCCCTCAATGTCATCACAGAAGTTATTGCAGGCAAGAAGCAGCAGCTTTTGTCTTCTGTATTTATTATTCTGATTCTGATGATCGCCTCCAGTCTCTGTATGTACAGTCTGGAGCATGACGCCCAGCCGGATGTATTCTCCAATGCCTTTTCCGGTATCTGGTGGTCTGTATCGACACTGCTGACAGTGGGATACGGTGATATTTATCCGATTACGACCCTGGGCAAGGTGTTCAGTATCTTCATTGCCTTTCTCGGTGTCGGCATGGTTGCCATTCCTACCGGTATTATTTCTGCCGGTTTTGTGGAACAGTATTCAAGATTAAAGCGCATCGGCGATTATGCCCTGGAAGAGGACATTCATTTTATAGAAATGGAATTGAGGAAGTCCGACAGTTGGTCAGGACAGATGATCAAGGATCTCGGTCTGCCTCATAGTGTCATTATTGCTGTCATTCAGCGTGGCGGTGAATCCATTGTTCCCAAGGGTGACATAGAATTAAAGGCCGGTGACCGTATTATTCTCGGAGCAGAAGCACTGAAGGATAATCATCATGTGGATTTGAAGGAAATCGTGCTCAGAAAGCAGCATCCGTGGAACGGGCTGCGCATCCGTGAATTGGACATCTCCAGACAGACCATTATCGTCATGGTTAAGCGAAAGGGAACCATGCTGATTCCCAAAGGTGACCTGATGCTCTGTGAAGGCGATATTCTTGTAGTTTACACAAAAACCCATGCATCTGAGCATCTGGAGTCCCCCATGTGATACCAGCAATTGACACCCATACCAAGAGGAGCTTGTCCGGGAGAAAGCCATTCAATATAGCCTCCCAAACAAGCTCCTTTTTTATTTAGAACCTTCTCCAGCGTTCTTCTCTATATTTGCCTTGCCGTTCTACCTGATCCAGATAATCCAGCATGGATGGAATATCTTCGTTAAGTGTTCCCTTAAGAATGACATAGTTAGAGGCATGGTTGGATCTGAAAACGGTTCCTTCAGAATCCACATTCTGCAGGAATAATTTCATCTCTTCCACCACATCTTCCGGATTCAGCAATGCCAATTCCCCTGAAACAATTCTGGAATAAATCGGAGCTTCCGGATCAATCATCAGTGTCAGAAAGCCCACATAATCCGGTTTGATGGCGCTGATCAGCGTGGCTGATGCAATGGCATGTTCCCGCAGTCTCTGACGGCCTCCAAGACCTGAGATCAATGTTGCAGAACAGAGAATACCGCAGCTTTTCAGCTTTTGTCCTGCTTCAATCATCTGCTCCCTTGTCACGCCTTTTTTCACATCTTTTAATACCTGCGGATCTCCGGATTCAATGCCCATATAGACCATATCCAGCCCCGCTTCTTTTAAACGCTTCAGTTCATCTTCGGATTTATGAAGAATATCCTGTGTCGTTCCGTAAGCCGTTACACGCTCCAGGTTCGGGAATTTCTTCCATATGTAATCCAGAATCTGAACAAGCATCTCTGTTTTAACAATCAGCGCATCCCCATCTGCCAGGAAAATTCTGCGAATATGGCCGCCATACATCATAGCCGCTTCATCAAAATCTGCCAGTATATCCTCCAGTGGTCTGATCTTAAATCTCTTGTCCTTATACATCGTACAGAATGTACAGGTGTTATGGGCACAACCGACTGTTACCTGGACAATCAGACTGCGTGCCTCGCTCGGTGGTCTGTAAACAGTTCCCTCATATTGCATAATAAATCCTCCTGATTATTTTCTGTTTTAAAAATAGTTCGCATGCGTATTATTAAGCAACAGTATATCCTTAATCGTAAAAATAATCAATAGTAAAATGAAAAAAACGCCATGTACCTGATTCTCAAATACATGGCGTTCATACTATCATGGATGGAGGTGGATTCGAACCACCGAAGCGTGTCGCAGCAGATTTACAGTCTGTCCCCTTTGGCCACTCGGGAATCCATCCATAGATCATTTCTGACCGCTATCCATCATAACATACTTAATATTAAATTTCAACCCCTGAATAAAATTTATCCAAGGTCTTTTAAAATCACGGCAGAGGTTTTCGGCATAGCAACCATCAGATAGCCGTCTGTTACAGCATAAATATCCGGCACTTTTGTAAATGTCTCCGCAGAACTCATCAGCTGCTGCTCCATACGGCTTCCATCAGCCACTCCAATCTGCCATACAGGTACCGCCACATTCACCGTATCCTTTGTATTATTGACAATCACTGCATAGCGTTCCTTCTCATCAAAGCGGCCATAAGCCAATATTCCCCACGCTGTATAAAGCATTTTATAAGAGCCCGTACGCAATGCCGTACTGTTTTTGTGAATTTGAATGGCTTCCTTATGGAAATGCAGCATTTGTTTGTCTTCATGCCCCCATGGATAGGTTCTTCTGTTATCCGGATCTGTCCATCCACAGACACCGGCCTCATCACCATAGTAAACCGTCGGCGCCCCCGGCCAGGTCATCTGCATGATCACAGCTTCACGCATCACTGCCTGGTTGATGCCTTCTTTTGCTGCCTCTGCACCTTTACTCTGGATCCTTCCCACCTGCCCGTTTGTTCTGGTGAGAAATCTGGAATGATCATGATTGGACAATTCGTTCATGGCCACATACAATGATTCATACTCAAATCGGGACATATGATGGCTCATAGCCCCTTCAAATGTCTCCGGATTACACAACAGATCTTCTCTGCGCTCATCGCTGTGTTTCTCCACACCTGTCAGGAACCAGGTAATAGGCTCCATAAAAGCCTCATAATTCATAACCGTATCCCACTCATCGCCTTCCAGCCAGGATGCCGGGTCTGTATAATTCTCAGCCAGAATCAGTGCATTTGGATTAGCCGCCTTAACCGCCTTTCGGAAACGTTTCCAGAAAATATGATTATACTCCGGTGAATGCCCGAGATCTGCCGCCACGTCCAACCGCCAGCCATCTGCATTGTAAGGCGGCGATACCCATTTCTGTCCGATCCGAAGAATATAATCACACAGGCTTTCAGACTCTTCATAATTCAGCTTCGGCAGTGTATCATGTCCCCACCAGCCGTCATAGTCCTTATTATATGGCCAATTTTCTGAAAAGAACTTGAAAAAACTGCGATACGGACTCTTCTCATCCACATAAGCTCCCGGTTCATAGTCTTCCTGCCCCTCATAAATCCGCTCTCTGTCCATCCATTTATTGAAAGAACCGCAATGATTGAAGACGCCATCCAGAATCACCTTCATGCCTCTGCGATGAACCTCTTCTACAAAATGTACAAAAAATTCATTGCTGGCTTCCAGATTCTTCTTGTTTGTGACACGGCGGATATAACGACTGGCATGACGATTCTCCATATCGTTTTCTGCCAGCACTTCGCCCCCATCATCCACAATTTTTCCAAAATGAGGATCCACATAATCATAATCCTGAATATCATATTTATGATTGGAGGGCGAAACAAAAATCGGATTGAGATAGAGAACTTCCACGCCCAAGTCCTGAAGATAATCCAATTTATTCAGAATCCCCTGAAGATCACCGCCATAAAAATGACAGACATCCATTGCATGAGGATGAGCTCCCCAGTCCTTTTCCTGCTCTGCATGCAGTTTGATATAACTGTACTCATGATCCAAAACATCATTAGAAGGATCCCCATTACAGAAACGGTCCGTAAAAATCTGATAGAAAACCGCCCCCTTTGCCCAGTCAGGCGTCTTAAAATCCGGATAAAATTTGAAATTATAATAATCCTGTGCCCCGTCCATGGCACCGCGTTTATTATAAACAGCTGTCATTTTACCCTCAGCAGTTTCAGCTCCAACAATCTCAAAATAGTAATTGGTACCGCACTCCGGATAGTGAAGCATAGACTCATAATAATCAAAACGGCCCTCTGAAAAAGCTTTCTGCATCTCCACTTTCATGCTGTCCGTCACAACCGTCACAAAAGCCGCATTATCCTTCGCCGTCCGAAAACGCAGTCTGACACTGTACCCGGCATTGCTGTCACCATCCGCCGTATATAACCGATAAAAAGGCGTCCCATCCGCAAAAAACGCCTGTCTGTTCAAAAAATTGTTCATGCCTTAACTCCTGTCCAAAAAAATCGGAGCGAAACTCATCCTTGTTCACAAGAACATATCTAATAGTCGGTTCATGGCAGGCCGCTTTCGCTGCCCAACACTAGCAGCGGCACATAAGGTGCTAAAAGACAGCACCTAAGGGCCGGCTGTGTTGGAAGCACCTGCCACGAACCGACTATTAGATATGTTCAGCCTAGAATAATGGGAGTTTCGCAGATATTGATAGCAGCTGTTCTCAGACATTAATCAAAAGCATTAAAAATACTTCTAAAGCATCTCCAATATTCAACAGCCGCAAAATTATTTTTATTTTATAGTAAATTCGATAGTTTTTCAACTGTCTAATACATTGTATACACACAATCCATAAAAATATGTATACTTTAACAGCTTGAATGCTTTATTTATTCACAATTCATTTACATTCGTTTGCCGCCCCTATTATTTTTCTCTCCACCACTCTCTTCCCCTATCATCGTCCTTTTTTCTTTGCCAAAAGAACTATCTGTAGATAAATAAAATGCGGCTTCAAAACACTTCCAAAAACGAGATTCCCAGGGCACTGTTCAATATAGGTGCTTCAACATTGGCCGGTACTTAGGCAGTGTCTTTTACTGCCTTATGTACCGCTGCCAAATGTTGGCAGTGCGAACGTGCCTATATTGAACAGTGCCCTGGGAATCTCGTTCTCAAAATGCTATTGAGCCGCATTTACACTATTCCAGTTTTGAACAAAGAAAAAAGGACAGCTTCCGTTGCTGTCCTTTTGGAGAAGGTATTTTTGTTTATGGGGTGAAACAAAAACTTTATAATGTATTGGGGGGTTTACGTCTATTATAATACCATGCCCCTGCCCGAAAGTGTTCACAAAGTTTTGTTGTTTCAGAAATCCTTTTTATGCAAGTTACATAAAGCGCAATTTTTCATCTTCTGTTCCTTCTGGAAAAATTGCCTCAAATTCTTCTCTTGTAATCTTTTCCTTTTCAATCAGCATGTTGGCGCATGCGTGAAGCTCTTCCATATGCTCTGTAATAATACGTCTTGCTTCCTGATGGCATCCGTCAACGATACGTTTTACTTCCTGATCAATGACTGCTGCAACGCCTTCACCATACGGCTTGGAATGACCGATATCTCTGCCGATGAAGACTTCATCGCTGCCGCTTGTATAGTTGATGAGACCTACCGCATCAGACATACCGTACTCTGTAACCATGGCACGGGCTGTCTCTGTGGCTGTCTTGATATCCTGTGAAGCGCCGGTCGTAATGTCATCAAAAATCAACTCTTCTGCAACACGTCCGCCCAGGGATACGACGATATCCTGCATCATTTTGCCCTTGGTATTGAACATGTTGTCTCTTTCAGGCAGCGGCATTGTGTAACCCGCTGCGCCGATACCTGTCGGAATAATGGATACAGAGTAAACCGGTCCGACATCCGGCAGCAAATGGAACAGCAGTGCATGACCGGATTCATGATAAGCGGTGATCTTCTTCTCTTTGTCTGAGATGACACGGCTCTTCTTCTCTGCACCGATACCGACCTTCACAAAGGCACGGCGGATATCATCCTGAACAATATAAGCACGGCTCTGCTTTGCCGCATAAATAGCTGCTTCATTCATCAAGTTCTCGAGATCAGCACCTGTAAAGCCTGCTGTTGTACGGGCGATCTGATCCAGATCTACATCATCACCCAGCGGCTTGCCCTTGGCATGAACCTCAAGAATCTCACGACGTCCCTGAATATCAGGACGTCCAACGCCAACCTTACGGTCGAAACGTCCCGGACGAAGTATCGCCGGATCAAGAATATCCACACGGTTTGTGGCTGCCATAACAATGATACCCTCATTGACACCGAAACCGTCCATCTCAACAAGGAGCTGATTCAATGTCTGTTCACGCTCATCATGACCGCCGCCAAGACCTGTACCACGTTTTCTCGCAACCGCATCAATCTCATCTATAAAGACAATACATGGTGCATTCTTCTTGGCATTCTCAAAAAGGTCACGCACTCTGGATGCACCGACACCAACGAACATTTCCACAAAGTCTGAACCTGAGATACTGAAGAAAGGAACACCGGCTTCACCGGCAACTGCCTTGGCCAGCAATGTCTTACCTGTTCCCGGAGGTCCCACAAGGATTACACCCTTCGGAATACGGGCACCGACTTTGGTATACTTCTCCGGAGATTTGAGGAAATCAACAATTTCCTGAAGATCTTCCTTCTCCTCCTGAAGTCCGGCAACATCACGGAATGTCACCTTGCGGTCACCCTCTTTGCTCATCTTCGCATGGCTCTTGCCGAAGTCTGTCATCTTGTTGCCGCCGCCGCTCTGCTGACTGTTGATAAATGAGAACAAAAACCACAGGAAGATGCCGCCCAGTACCAGCAGCGCACCGTTATTGTAGAACCATCCTTCACGGTTAATGACATCTGTCTCTTTATAGTTTGTATAATTCACAGATTCCAGCCAGTCTTTCACCTGATTGACATCCGTCACATAAAAGCTCTCATCCTTGCCGTCTTTCCAGTCTACTGAGACCATACCTGTCGGTGTCTCTTTATTCGGTGAAATGACAACGTCTTCGATCTGACTCGCTTTATTCTGTATATCCTGCTGGAATTCGCTGTATGTGTAATCACTGGCTGTCAGCAGATTCCATCCCTCACTGACAATGATACCGATGAATACACAGACAAGAACAACGACCCACAGGCCAATTCCTCTTTTCTTATTATTCAATGCTACACTCCTCCTGTCACTTGGTGACTTATCATTTGATTTTTGATAAAAATTATCAAATATTATGAAAAAGGGGTGCTAACCGCAAATGCGCAGCAACCCTCTTCAGCTTCTGTCTTATTACTTAGTCTCTGTTATTCAGTAAATTCAACAACTCCGATAAACGGAAGATTTCTGTACTTCTGCGCATAGTCAAGACCATAGCCTACAACAAATTCGTCAGGAATGTTGAATCCGGAATAATCAACCTTCACATCTGCTGTTCGGCGTTCCGGCTTGTCTAACAGTGTACAGATCTTGATGCTGTTTGGTTTTCTCTTATAGAGGATCTCTACCAGGTAATGCAGTGTGTTTCCTGAATCGATGATATCTTCAACGATCAGAACATCCTTGCCTTCCAGCGGCTCATCCAGATCTTTGACAATGCGGACCGCACCTGAAGATGTCGTACCGTTGCCATAGCTAGATACAGACATGAAGTCAAGGGATACAGGCACACTGATTCTCTTGGCCAGTTCACATGTGAAGAAAACACCACCCTTTAATACGCAGATCATATGAATGTTCTTGCCTTCATAATCCTTGCTGATCTGTTCGCCCAGCTCCTGGATCTTCTTGTCAACTTCTGCTTCCGGCAGTAAAACTTTAATCTTCTCTTTCATTCTTCAATCTCCTTCAGTTCTGCTGATAAAATCAGCTTTGTCTCTCCGGTAATCTTATAATATTCGCTCATACGGCCAATGTCCGGTATCCACAGGACATGACTGCCGTCTGTCAACATGTTCAAGTTCTCCCGGTCTGACTGCGGTACCTTGTCATCCATCAGAATTCTGCGAAGAGACTTCTTGTGTCCGCCGCCGATGACCATATAATCACCCGGCTGACGCTGCCGCAGGACCAGTCCATTTTTTATTCTATCATAATCAAACCATTTCGTATACATTTTTTTGGGAATTTGCAGATTTTTCTCCACAGGAAAAATTTCAAGGCAAAGTTGCCTTTTCCCGCTGCCGAAAATATAATTTCCCGGTATCATCAGCTGCGTTTCGGATGTCTTGTCTTCTGCAATGCCGTTCACTGTATGTGAAATGCCGGCCATTGTATGTGTTTGATTTTCGAAGATATCCACTGTTGTGTACATGCGTTTGGCACAGAGATTGTAAGGCAGATCCGCCTGCCTTCCCGCATGCCCGTAAAACAACATTCTGAACATCTCAATATGAACCGCACGAATATCCTTCAGCCCACCGGCAAGGCGATGCATTACCTGCCGCAAAAGTTCGCGCTGAATAGCAATATCCTGACTTATAAATGCCGCCGCATCAATTTTTAATACTGTGTGATTGTCCTCGGATATCTGCCGAATCATCGTTTTGCCGGCAGCTTCTGCCTGTTTTTCTATATAATGACATATATTCGCTGCTATGGCGGCAGTTTCCGCAATATGGGCTGCCGCCGCAGGATTGATATTGTCAGTGACATACGGCAGAATATCCAGCCTGATCCGGTTTCTGGTATATTCTGTCTCAAAATTTGTTGCATCATTCATGTAAATGATATGATGATTTCTCAGATATTCCTCGATATCACTGCGGCTGATCTTCAAAAGCGGCCTGACGATTGCACCCCGCACCGCCGGTATACCCGCAATTCCCTTCAGTCCGCTGCCCCTGAACAGATTCAGCAGCACTGTTTCTGCCTGGTCATCCATATGATGCGCCACCGCAATCTTTGATGCCTGCTTCTGCTGACGAACCTTTTCAAAGCATTCATATCTGAAAATTCTCCCGGCTTCCTCCTCTGACAAATGCTGTACCCGTGCCATTTCCCTGATGTCTGCCTGAAAGCATTCACAGGGTACCTGCAATGTCTGACATAATTCTATCACAAAATCTCTGTCACGATCCGCCGCTTCCCCGCGCAGGCCATGATGAATATGGACAGCCGTCAGCATCAAGTCCATGGTCGGCTGCAGGGTTTTGAGTACCGACAGCAGGCAGACCGAATCTGCACCGCCTGAAACGCCGATAATCACCGAATCCCCCTGACAGATCATCCCCGATTCCTTTATTGTGTCATATACTTTCCTGACCAGCTCGTCCATCTTCTTCACCTGCTTCCTTTATCTTCCTTCTGAGTATAACATAGACCGTCAAGCCCCGCTATAATTTTCAGGTTTTCTGTAAAGTCCGCAGACCAGCACCGTCATATCATCCTCCGCCTCATAGTGACAGCATGCCATTGCATGATTGAGAATCGCATTGGCCAGCTCCTGCGGATTCACCGCCGTACAATTCTTCAAAAATTCCGCCATTTTTTCTTCATTCTGATCCTCTCCTTTTCCAAGACTGCCAAGGGTTCCGTCACTCATCATAATAAGCATATCCCCATTCTTCATATCTGCCGTCAGCACTTCACTCTCCGGCTCCGGCAGCACCCCCGGCGGCAGAGCGTCTGACGCCAGCTTTCTTACTTCCGAACCATTCTTGATAAACGAAGGGGCGGCTCCCATTTTCACCAGTTCACATTTGCCCGTAAAAAGATCCAATGTTGCCAGATCCAGTGTTGAATAGGTATGCGGTTCGCTCCCCGAAAGGACTACCGAATGGATCAGCCGGATTGCCGACTGACGGTTAAATCCTGTCGTAAGCAGCTGTTCCAGAAGACCGATAATCCTGTTGCTCTCCTTTTCCGCCTTTTCACCGCTTCCCATACCGTCAGACAATGAGAGGACGGTTTGACCGCTTTCCATATGCATCACCGTAAAACTGTCTCCGGAAATCGTTTCCCCCATCCGGACCATCCTTGCATCGCCTACAATGGTCCGATAACGGATATCTTCTTCAAAAGCCAGCATTCCCCAGCGATGTCCGATCACCGGCGGTGTCCCGGCCCTTGGCTGATACCGCCGGCCATAGACCCTTCCGATGATATCTGCCGCCTCCTGCGCTGTTTTCTGAACATTTTTGGTTGTCTTTGCCTCTATATAAACGCATTTCCGACCATTCTTTCGGTCTGACGCTGCTATTCTTCGCACATTGATTTTCTCCCCAGCCATCCGATGGATCAGCTGCTTTTCAGGTGCCCCCTGCCTGATGGGTTCATCACTGATCTGCTTTGAAAAATCTCCGATCACATCCGCCACTTCACCAAATTGTCCGGCCAAAGCCAGGCGGCTCTCTGCCAGACGGTTCTGCCAGGAAAGATTCGTTTTGGCAAGCCCCACCATTCTCCGGGCCTCCGCCAGGAAATTATCTGATCGGACACATCGCTGCCTGAAACGTTCCGGCAGATCCTTTTTCTTCATATCCACACGCTCCCCGCACAGCTTCAGAATCTCATAAGCAGATTCACAACTGTCTTCAAAGACATTTTCCCAGCAATAGCTGCACCGGCTGCAGTCTTTGCAGACCTGCTCTGTAACAGCATTAAATATATCCTGCATTTCCTGATCATTAAGCGTTCCCCGGGGATCTGTATCCACTTCAAAGGACTGGGACAGCTTTCGAAAGGACTCTGAAAATGCATGGAGCTGATTTTTGGTGACCATCACTTCTTCTTTCATGGACATACGCTCCTTTCTGCGGGTTGGACGCCAGCCCTTCAGCCAGGCAATCATTCCTGCAAACACCCAGTATGCGGCCAGTGCAGCAGCCAGTTCCAGCGCTGATTTCGGAAGTTCGGCAATCATATGCTGCTGCCAGCCTTCTCCATAAGACAGGCCGTATCCGATACCTGCTGTCAGCATTGTCAGCGTCATCAGCCCGCACATCACTACAGGCGTCAGCAATCCGGGCCGCACCTTTCTTAAAACTGCTGCCATCGCCATCACTGTTGTTATCAGTCCCGTATATCTTATAAAAGCAGTCATCGGTAGTGCATAGGCCATCCCTGTCAGGGAAGCCACTGCCAACAGTAATTTCCCCGGAATTAAGGCGTACGCTGCGCAGAAAAACGCAACACCCGCCGGGTTTCTGTCGTGCCAGACAAACATATTGATGAACGCACTGAGTACGATCACCAATAAATCTTTCATGTCAAGCTTTTTCATGCACATGCCTCCTGAACTTTATACAGATTCCAGCCTATCGGCCTTCCCGAATCTGTTACAGGCATTATATGGAAAAATACAGCAATTACGATTCCAATCCACTGACATAACTTCCCTTCAAATGTTTTTTCGAGGGGTTTTGAAGGACTTCAGGTCTGTCATTGACTATAAGGCTTTAAAGTGTTACCATGTAACTATTAATGATATTTAATTTTAGAAAGCGTATAAAATGATGGAAAATTTTTCTTTAAAGTATGGTAAAAATGAAGTCGCCATCACTATAGATGGCGCCCGCAGCGTTCAGACGCTGACTGAGAACCCTATGAATACAATTGAAGATATTCATGCTGCCTTTTTTAAGGCGATCACTGAGGATACCATTGAATCTCCTTCCCTTGAACAGCTTGTAAAGCCGGATGATCAGATTACAATTGTTATCAGTGATATGACCCGATTCTGGATGCGCCAGGATATCATCTGCGAAGAGCTGGTACGTTTTCTCAACGAGAAGATCGGTATTCCTTTTGAAAATATTGTTGTCCTGATTGCCCTCGGCACCCATCGCAAAAACTCTGCCGAAGAACGAAAGACTCTGGCCAGTGCCTATGTATACAATCATGCCGCCGCAGTCGTGGACCACAACTGTGATGCCCCTGATCTTGTAGATATCGGCACCACTTCTTACGGCACCAGGGTGCTTGTTAATCCATTGGCTGTGGGCCGCAAAGTCATCTGTATCGGCGGAACGGTCCATCATCTCATGGCAGGATACGGCGGCGGCAGAAAGAGTATCGTTCCAGGCATTGCCGGACGTGAAACCATCCGACATAATCATTCCATGGCCCTTGACCCGATCAAAGACCGTTCTGATGAGAAAGTCGGTGCAGGCAAGTTCAACAACAATCCGATTAATGAAGATATGCGCGAAGCAGGTGCCCTGCTGAAACCGATTTTCGGCATCAATATTGTTGTCAATTCTGCTTCTGAACACAGCGGCCTTTTCTGCGGTGATTTTGATGCCGCATGGCGTGAAAGCTGCCGTTATGTCCAGAAATGTTACGGCGTTCCCATCGACCATCAGGCTGATATTGTCTTTGTCAGCTGCGGTGGTTTTCCGAAGGATCTGAACTTCTACCAGTCTACCAAAAGCCTTTTTAATGCTTCCCGCGCTGTTAAACCCGGCGGAACACTTGTCATGCTGGCCGAATGCCGCGAAGGCGCCGGCGCCAAAGACTTCTTTGACTGGCTGAAGCCGCTGCGGGAAGGCCATCTTGATCAGAGTCTGCGTAAAGCTTTTACCATCGGCGGTTATATTTTCTATGCAGCCTGCGAAAATATCCGCAGGGCCAATGTACTTTTACTGGCAGGCCCTGAACTGGATGCAGCTGTTGTCGGTGATATGGGTGTCCATAAATATGACAATATGGAGACCATTCTGTCCGAGATTGATTTTAAGAATAAAGATGTATATATTATGCCTTACGGCGGCAGCCTGATGCCTCAGATGCAAGAGGATTATGCCCGCTTCAGCGAAGAAATCTAATGATTATTCATCATCCTCGTCATCGTCATCCCGGCCCGCAAAGCCCCTGATCAGATGGACGATGCCAAGCACAATTGCCCTCAAAACGGCAAATATAATAAACAGAAACATAAATCCGGCCAGGCCGCTCACAATGTCTTCCATTTCCATGTTGCCAGTATGAGTGATGCCCTGGCCGATTTCTATTGCAAAGGTCACAACTACCATGACTGTAAAGACATAAATCCAGGCAATGGTTAATACATGATGCTTGCTGAGTGCCTTAAACAGCGGATAAATTACAAGCAGCAATGCCATGCCAAGAATACCGATGACAATAAAATGCAGTTCCTTATCTGACAGTACATTCTCACATGAATCATTCCACGTCATGATCGCATCATGGATGATCGCCATCTTTTCCACAAGATAATACAATAAATTAGCCATCATTATCAGCCTCCCCTATGTATATTCGAATAAAAGTACAAAACCGCTGCGGCACCTTCACAAATGCCCTCGCAGCGGCTATTATCACTTCTTCTTAAAAATAATCTCATTCTCATGAACCAGTCCCAGCTTCTCCCTTGCCAGATCTTCAATATAGGCATCTGTCTTCTGATAAGCTGCCTTCTCTTCGATTGCCTTCTGATTCTCCTCTTCATCTTCAATCTGCTTCTGAAGATTCTGCTCTATCAACGCATACTGTTTGGATTTCTGAGTGTTCTGCCAGGTGGAAAAGCCGAATACGCAGCACATTATCACAACAATCACTGTAATGATTCTCATACTGCCTCTGTGTTTCGATCTCCGCCTTCTTCCGGTCCGCCTGTTAGCTGCCATCATGATCCTCCTGCTTTCTATATCGTAACTTTCTGACTCTTATTGTACGCCTTGAGACTGCAGATTTCAATGTTTTTCCTGTATTCTTCACAAAAGTTTTAAAGATTAGAAAGCTTTTCCTCACAGGTCTGAGCATCCATGACATCCCACTGATGAAAAAAGCGGACAGGCAGCTTCTGTACACCACCATCCCCAGTCCCATGCCGCATACAATGTAATTACGCACAGCACCGCTGTTGCAGCGATAAATCAGACTGTAGATATTGATTGCCGCCATTATCCAGAAGATAATCTCTTCCGCCGCCATCAGCCACTTCCTGTGTCGGACAAATATTCTCAGCAGTCTCAGACAATCATAAGCCAGCAAAAGCATGCCTCCCCACAAAATCGCATAGAGAAACAACCGCCCCTGAAATATGACCTCCCCGCTCATGGCTATTTAAACAGTCTTCCAAAAAAGTTCCCGGCCTTTGCCACACCGCCATTGACTTCCGAATACGTCAGACTGTCTACTCTGCCGTCAACACCGGTTTCTCCTTTTTCAAGAGACAGATGGTTCATATGCAGCTCTTCTCCCTTAATCAGCAGAAGACCTGCTGTTGTCTCCAGTATAATTTCTCCCGGATCGTAGGCAATCACATCGGCCACACCCGTCACCTGAAGTGAGGATCTGTTCTGTAATGTTATTCTGTGGGGCTTGACAACTTGCTGTTCATCCATATACATCGACTCACCGCCGGATATTCACTGTCTCTCCCATTATATGAGACAACCTGCCATTTCATGACCTCCCGCGGCTCTTAAAAAAAGAATGTGCCAGAGCACATTCTCGCGCCGAGCGCGGTCGCCTGCGGCAATTACAGATATCTGAACAGTTCCTTTGCATCCTCCTTGCGGGTTGTCTCCTGAACATCCAGAACCTCTACCTTCACATTTCTTGTGCCGAATCCGATCTCAATAATATCTCCGGTCTTCACTTCCGTACCGGCCTTGGCTGTCTTGCCATTGATCATCACACGGCCTGCATCACAGGCCTCATTGGCCACTGTACGTCTCTTGATCAGACGGGATACTTTTAAATATTTATCAAGTCTCATATTCTTCTCCTCCCTATTAACTGAATAACCATTCAAAATCCGTTTCCGAATCACACTGAATGAATAAAAAAAGAGACCCCCTTCAACCATATCTTCATATGTGCCGGCCGGGAATCCCTTTCATCTTATGATTAGGCGTTAATGATATCCTTTAATGCCTTACCTGCTTTGAATTTAGGCGCTTTAGAAGCAGCAATCTTCATTGTCTCGCCTGTCTGAGGATTTCTTCCTTCTCTTTCAGGTCTTTCAGACACTTCGAATGTACCGAAACCAACTAACTGTACTTTCTCACCTTTGACAAGTTCATCTGCAACAACATCTACAAATGCTTTTAAAGCCTTTTCAGCATCGTTTTTCTTCATGCCTGTTTTCTCAGCCATAGCTGCAACTAATTCTGCTTTATTCATTTATTATTCCTCCTCAATTATCGCCAGTGCATGTCTCTTCCATCTGTTGGACTGCTTCCCTGCAAACCTGCAAAAAGCCTTGCTTTTACCGCATTTCAGACATCCACTTCAATGTTGACAAATCTATTTATATACGTTTCAAGCTCTTTTGTCAAGGCTTTTTCTGTTTATATGACAGTCTTTTCACGAACTTCGTAAATATCTGTCCTCCGCTGTTTTAAAACCGGGATTTGTGCACGGATCTGATCCGCTTTGGCAAAATCAACGGATGCCATCAAAATGCCCGGTCCTTCGCCTAATTCTTCCATAATTGTTCCCCATGGATCTACGGCAATGGAATGTCCCCATCCATTATAGGAACCTGCCAGATCACCTGCTGCTGCACATCCGAGGACATACATCTCCTGATCCAGTGCACGTGCACGCATCAGCAGTTCCCAATGAGCCGGTCCTGTTGTTCTGTTGAAGGAGGCAGGCAATACAACGACTTTGACGCCCCGCTGCTGCATCAGGCGGAACTGTTCCGGGAAACGCACATCATAACAGATTGCAATGCCGATCGGACCGAATTCGGTCTCTGCAACACATATTTTGTCTCCGGCAGTAATGACACTGGATTCGTTGTAATACTGACCGCCTTCCACATCAATATCGAACATATGCATCTTGCGGTATTTGCCGATCTGATTTCCTTCCCTGTCGAAAATCCAGCATGTACTGTAAATGTGCCCATCTTCACTCTCCGGTATACTTCCGGCTGTCAGATAGACATGATTTTTCCGTGCAGCCTCTGCCATAGACTGCCATGCCTCGCCGCCTTCCGGCTGAGCAGCTGATAAAATCGCCTTTTTGTTGTATGGACAGATAAACATCTCCGGCAAAACAACCATATCGGCTTTTGCCTTCACAGCCTCTGCGATCACACGCTCTGCATTTCTGAGATTCTTGTGCCAATCTTTATGTACTGTTGTCTGACATAATGCTATTTTCATTTCAACCATCCTCAATTTCGTATTAATTTTCTCTTTAATCCTTCAGCTCCGCTCTATTGATCATCCTTCTCATCACCGAGTTTCATCTTATCCTTGAGATACTGCCAACCTTCCTGATACTTGAATGATCTGGCTGACGGATTTCGCAGCATCATATGCAGCTGTCTCGGATGCATCTTCATACGAGTTCTCATCTTCATCGCTTCGATTCTGCCGCGCATCTGACGCATTTCATTCTGAATATCTTCAAGCTTCTCTCCTGCGCCTGAAGTTTCAACAGCTGTACGGATTTTCTCTATACTCTCTGAATTCTCCAGCCGCTTACGAAGGGCATCCATATGGCCTGCAATTTCTGACATTCTCTCTTCTGTAAGGAGTGCCATTCTCTGCTTCTGTTCGTCCCATCGGACTTCCAAACCGTCCTTCGCATTTTCAAGGGAATCATTCACCACAGCTTCAAGTACTTCCACTCGTTTCTGCATACGCTGAACTTCTTCTTTGGCCCTCTCTGCCTGAACAAGCACTTCTTTCAAATCGATGGCTGTTCTGAAGGATGATGCAAAATCGAATGTAAATACAACCGTGATGCCCCATGTTGTATAGTACAGCACCTTCTCATTGATCATCATCACCATATGTTCAATCGGCGGCTGAATCACTTCTACCATAGCCAGGGTAAAAAATCCCCACAGAATCGTCGCTTCAAGACAGATTCTGCCCCGGAAATTGAACTTCTTGTCTGTATAATCCCAATAACGGACCCCAAAGAGGTTCTCCATGACGGTTCCGGTTATGTATTCAAGCACCGTCGCCCCGATGGCCCCCACAATATACATCAGCAGATAATTGCCTCTTACCGGTATCGTGAGAAAAAGCATCAGAACGGCCCCTGAACCATACAGCGGTATATAAGGGCCTGTCATAAATCCACGGTTGACCCATCTGTGTTCATGAACTGAAACATATACCGATTCAAAACACCACCCAAAAAAACAATAGATGAAAAAAAATGCCAGCCACTGTGTCATCGAATAGGTATACACCTGCATCCCTCCTGTTCATTTATTTTTCGGCCTTTGTGAAGCGCCTCCTTGTTTCTGCGATGATATAAAATGTGGCAGTTCATAGGCAGGCACGCTCTCGCTGCCTGTCATTGGCAATGGTACTAAGGCGGTAAAATACACCGCCTAAGGACCAGCCATGCCAGAAGCACCTGCTATGAATCTGCCGCATTTTATATCATCATTCAGGAAATAATAAGTGCTTCGCAAATATCTAAAGTATAACATCATCCAGTAATGGATGCTAGTTATTGCTTTAATAATAGCGTATCGTGACGTTTTTGCCAAGCTTTTCTGCTGCTTCTTTGAGCTGTTCTACGAGGTTATGGCGGACGCTGACGTCGAAGAGCAGGGTTTCATGGGCTGTGTTGTTGGCTTTGCCCACAAACAGGTTCAGGTCTGTGCATTCTTCCGCTATGATCTTGGCCAGTTTGGATGCTCCGTTGTCTTCGTCTAACCGCAGGAAGATGTCAAAGTCCACATCATCTTTGGCCAGCTCCCGCAGCAGATAAAGGGTTCTGTTCATGGTCAGGACACCTTCTGTAACAAGGTCCAGCCCCTTGATGTTGGATGTGGGCGGCACCTCCGGTGTGCCGTCATAATTATTCACCACCGGCTGCTTGAGATATCTGGATGCAATGCTTGCCGTTGTTCCGCCGGAAACGATATGCTTGCCCGGACTTGTAATAAAGTCAAGCATGATCCGTTCATCATCATCCATGTCCTTCGGCGGTCCGGTGAAGATGTTGACAACCTTGCGTTCAATGACTCTGGCCACCGCCACTGTTGTATCATCCCCAGGTTTCTGCATATACAGATCATCGCAGGCCTGAGACAGCATTGCTGCCAGACGCTTAGCCGAAAGGGTATCCTTTGTGCATTTCACAGTGTAATCCGCCATACTCTCCCATGTCCAGCCGAAATTTAAAAGCTCTCCGACGCCGGCATAGATCACGCCGTCACTCATCAGGACAAAACAATCCTTCAATTTGACCTGAAAACGGTATTCTCTAATCTTCTTGCCTTCAATCTCCCTGACTGTATAAGGAATATCCATCAATTTGCCGTCACGGACAAATATACATCCCGGGTTATCATATTCCACCAGATAGGCGTCTCCGTTATGGAATATCTGAAGAATACTAAATGTGGAATATGCCACTTGGCGCACCTGACAGATCGGCAGCGTTCTGGCTATGGTTTCAACCCCCTGTTCGATAGGAGCCCCTTTCTGGAACATGGTTCTGAGAATCTTTGATGTCAATGTTGCCAGTATATTGGCCTTCACACCGCTTCCCATGCCATCTGCCAGAATCACCACATCTGAATCCTCTGTCTTGAGAATCTCTACCTTGTCCCCGCACAGCTCTTCATGTATTTTATTCAGACTTTTCCAGCATGTCTCAACACTTACTTCCATTCTATCTTCCTCCGACGACTATCTGTCTGATCTGCTTCTTTCATCATAGAATCTCTCAACTGTGTCAAAATTACCTTCGTCTCCGCCGTAGTCTCGCCAAGTAATCCGGCAATCTCCTGGGCCACAGTCATCTGCTTGTCGATAACCTGCTGCGCAATGTCCACCGTATCCATCCGCATCTGAAGCTGGTGTTCCATCTCCGCTTCCTCATCAGTAATATCCTGGAAAATAGCCAGCATGGCATCCATTTCATTGATATAAATAATATTCTCCAGCAGAACAAGTCCCAAACCGCTGAGATGGATCTTCTTGCGTTTAATCGACAGATGGTCATCCAGTACCTGCTCAAAATCGGAGGCATCCATAATCTCAAAGATCATCTTGTTGACAGCCTCAGATTTGTTGATGCCAAAGACATCTTCCGCCCGCTTGTTAAACTCTATAATCTGGAAAGCCGAATCTACGATCAGGACAATTTCCGGTGTTGCCTCTAATACCACATTAGACATAGATCGTGCCTTCTCGTACACATGCGGCAGGCACATCTCCTGTTCCGCCTTGCCCTGGAAAACAGCAATCGCCTTGTCCCGGCATGTCGGATAACCGCAGGCACCGCAGTTCAGCTCCTGTGTCTTATTATACTTGCCGGTTGCCTTGAGAATCCGTGTGATCTGCTCCTCTGTCGGCATCTCATCCTGAATCCTCTCAGATCTGAAATGCTTGCTGATATCGATATCTGCTGCCATCTGAGGGTACTCAGGATCCTTTTTCTCAACCTGTTCTTCGATGACCATGGTTGCCTTATACTTGGAAATATGTAATTTATTGGCCGCCGGCCCCTTGATACAGCCGCCTTCACACATATTGGCCTCAATAAAGCAGCCCTCGATCAGACCTTTCTTCATATCCTCAAAGACTTCGCGGCAATCCTCAATACCATCTACAAAAATCTTCTTATAGCTATCCGTCTTTTGCTTTGCCAATACGGAAGAAATGACACCGCTTGATACCGGATACAGACGGTTGACCTTCGGATCCGGATTCGCCGGCTGCTTTTCCTCACAGTCACGGATTGCTATCTCCCGCTCCTTCAGCCATGCCTCAAGCTCCTCAAAATTCAGCACCGCATCCACAAAACCGGTGGTTCGGTCATCGCCCTCAGCTTCCTGCTTCTTGGCAATGCATGGTCCTATAAAGACGACTTTCACATCCGGACCGTACATATCCTTGATTAATTTGCCATGAGCCACCATAGGTGATACAACCGGGGCCATCTCCTCCACCAGTTCAGGATAATACTTCTCCACCAGCTCATTCACACTCGGACAACATGTGGAAATGATATTCTTCATCTGCCCCTGCTGCAGAAGCTCCGTGTAAGCAGCCGTCACATAAGCCGCCCCCTCCGCAGTCTCCCGCACTTCAGAAAATCCCAGCTTCAGCAGCGCATCCACCACCTGTCCGGGCTGATCATACTCCAGCAGCCCCAGATAAGCCGGTGCCAGTGACACAACTGTTTTCTTTCCGCTCGTGATGAATGCCCTGACCCTGTCCAAATCACTGACAAAAGTCTTGGCATTCTGCGGACAGACTTCCAGACACGTTCCGCACAAAACACAATGATCGTCCATAATCGTCGCCTGGGCATCCTTGACTTTGATCGCCTTGACAGAACAGGAACGAACACATTTATAGCAATGCTTACAACTGGCATTCTTAAAATCAATAACCTTCATAAAAATCCTCCCGCCACAACATGAACAAAATTTTCATCTATAGACATTGTACCATAGACAGGCCGCAGTTGCACTAAAAAAGGCATCCGATGTCTTTTTCCTTTTTCCTTTTCATGCTATAATCTATATTAGTCTGTCATGATTTCCATACGCTTTTGACATCAAGTTCTTCAGACTGTATGGAATCATTACATTAATCTATATTTTTACGGAGGCTTTTACTATGGCAATGGAATTGCTTTTTGAAAATCACACACAATTGGATGAAGACGTCATCCATCACATCATTGAGAAGAATTATAAGCGTCCTGAGAAGGCGAAACAGTACCACATTCTGATGCTGCTGGTGGGCATTCTTGCCGCACTGGCCACTGTTTATTTCGGCCGCCTTGGCATCCTCACCAAACAGCTGCCTACAATTTTGTGTACCATCGCTCTGGCCGCTGTGTGCATCTATTCTTTCTACAGCTACTATCAGAATATGCCAAAGAATCAGATCAAAGCCATGCAGAACAATTACAGCAAAGACCTTATGATTCCACGCAAAATGAAAATCTACAAAAACGTCATGTACCAGTCCGCCGGCAAAAACCACGGCGAATACCGACTCTTCAAATTCACCGGCATCGAAACCTGGTCCCACTACTTCCTGCTGCGTTACGAAAACAGCTACGTCATCATCGACAAAAACGGCTTCACCAAAGGGACAGCCGAAGAATTCGAAAAATTTATGACAGAGAGAATACAGAAAAACTGCTAAACTGCGTGGACTATCTTTATCTCTTTGATAGTTCATAGTCGGTATTTTGCAGTTTTGATAATTACAATATTCTTTGAACTTATAAAATGGAGTGCAGTCAATATATCTCAAAAAGGTCTAAAATGGTTCTGTCCACACAGATGCTTCAGCGCCGGCCGGTACTTAGCTGGTGTTTTTTACCAGCTTATGTACCGCTGCCAGGTGCTGGCAGTGCGAACGTGTCTGTGTGGACAGAACCATTTTAGACCTTTATTAAATACTCTTGGACTGCACTCCTCAATTAGATATTGTATGTAAATTCCGGCAAATACCGGCTGAGGAACTGTCTCGTTCTCTCCTGGGTTGGTGAAACGAAGATTTCCTCCGGCGGTCCCTGTTCGATGACATTGCCGCCGTCCATGAAGACAACTTTTGTCGCTGCTTCTTTTGCAAAATCCAGCTCATGAGTGACAACGATCATGGTCACGCCCTCACTTGCCAGTTCACTCATGACTTTCAGCACCTCTCCCACCATTTCCGGATCAAGGGCTGATGTTGGCTCATCAAAAAGAATCAGCTCCGGATTTCTGGCCACCGCCCGTGCTATACCCACACGCTGCTGCTGACCGCCTGAAAGGGCATTGGGATAGAAATTAGCTCTATCGGCCATTCCAACCTTTTTCAGTGCCTCCATAGCTCTCTTCTCCGCTTCATCCTTCGGTACACCTTCACCAACCGTCAGCCCCAGAGTTACATTTTCAAGTACCGTTTTATTCGCAAAAAGATTATAATTCTGGAAAACAAATCCTGACTTTCGTCTCAGCTGCTGGATCTGCTTTTTATCTGCACTGTGCAGATCAATCTCGGCACCATTTTCAATCCATTTGCCTTCATCTGCTTTTTCAAGGAAACTGATGCATCTCAGAAACGTCGTTTTGCCGCTGCCGCTGGGCCCCAGAATAACAATCACTTCACCATCTTTAATATCCAGATCAACACCTTTGAGGATATGATTATCCCCAAAGCTTTTCTTCACACCTTTGATCTCTATCATGCTGTCACACCACCTTCTTTTGCTGTCACCTTCTGTGATTCTGTTTTATATCTTGTTGTCCGTTTTTCCCAAAGCTTAAATATAAATTCCAGGATTGTACATACGATAATATACGTAATCAGAATGTCAACATAGCCTTCAACATATTTGTACTGCTGTCCTGCTGCAATTTTGGCTCTGGCTGTAATATCCTGCACCGTCATTAAAAATACGAGGGATGTATTTTTCAGCATATTTAACGTAGAAGAGCAAAAGCTCGGTGCGCAGACACCCACCGCCTGCGGAATAATCACATGGATATAAGCCTGAAAATTTGTAAGACCTGAAGTCTGAGCTGCTTCCAGCTGGCCTCTGCCGACTGCACTAAGCCCGGCTTTCCACATTTCAGAATAAGTTGCCGAACTGTTCAGCCCATAAACAATAAACGCATACAAAATCGGCGGAATACTATAAACATCAAAATCCAGATTCAGCGCCTACACGATCATTTTAATGATAATCGGAATACCATTATAAACAAGATAAATCTGTACAATCGTCGGTGTACCTCTCATAAATGACAGATACAGTGTTAAAAACTGATCCAGCAGCGGCACTTTTCTTATTCTTGCAAGGGCAATAAAAAATGCAAGGGGAATACCGATCACCGCTGCCACAAATGTGATCAGCAATGTTGTTGGTATGCCTGAAAAGGCCATCCACAGATTCTGTATGGCAAAATTCAAATCAAAATTCATCGCATATCACCCAAGCACCTTTCCCATTTTTCCTGACAACAGATCCACACATTTTCCCGTAACCAGAGACAACAGCCAGTAAAGCAGCGAAACTGCAAAATAAACCTCGATAATATGGGCACCATAACTCATATTATCAATAATCTTTGCCTGTCCCATCACATCCACAACACCGATCAGATAAGCCAATGAAGACTCCTGAATCAGGGCAATAAGCATGTTGCCGAAATTCGGCAGTGCCACATAGACCACCTGAGGCAGGATGATCAGACGCATCGCCTGTGCCGGCGTCAGGGCTGACATCAGGGCTGCCTCCATCTGTCCTTTGTCCACAGACAGGTAAGCCGGACGTATAATTTCAGATAATGTACCTGATGCATACATTGTCAGCGCAATGATCGAAAACACAATTTTGCTGACACCGTTGATATCAATGCCTGCCAGTCCAAAAAGGACCGGCAGACCATAATAGGACAAAAATATTAATACAATCACCGGGGTACATCTGATAAATGTTGTAAACAAATTCGCAATGGTCTTAAGTGCTCTGATATGACACAGCTTCATGGCCGCCAGTAATGTACCAAAAATCAACCCCAGCACCATACTTGTAAATGCAATTAAAATAGTTACTCTCAAAAAAGGAATCAGTTTTAAAACTGTTGTAAGAAAAAATTCCATCTGCGTCCTCCGCTTCTATTCCTCTGTATCTGTAATATACGGAAGAATATCCTCACCAAAATACTCTTTTGATTTTTCTGAAATAAAACCATCGTCTTTTAACTGTTTCAGTGCTTTATCATACGCTGCTGCCAGCTCTGTTTCTTTCGGGTTAAAGAGACTCCATGTTTTAATCGCTGTGAATGAGTTAAACTGAATCTGATCTTCCAGACCAATCTTAGGCAATGTATCATCAACAACATTCTTGGAAGCAACAGCCACATCATAACGGCCTTCTGCTACCCATTTATACTCATCTGCTGCATTGGTCCATTCAGCATCCACGAGATCAATCTGGTTATCCGGATGTTCGTTGTTGTATTCAACAACAATTCCATACATACCGGATGTCGGTGCGATTGGAACAACTGATTTCTTATTTGCTGCCACGTCTTCCAGTGTCTTAATGTCCGCTTCATCGCTCTTTCTGACTGCCAGACCGATAATATTGCCGCCGATGCATTCCTCAGGGAACAGATATTTCGCACGTCTGTCATCATTGGAATAGAATCCGGCTACTGCCGCTTTATATTTGCCTGTATCAAGGCCTGTCAGAAGTGCTTCCTGAGAAACCGCTTCATATTCAAATTCATATTCCGGAAGAAGTTCATCAACTTTCTTAATCACATCAATATCATAACCTGCCGGCTCACCCTGTTCATTAATATAAGATGTCGGATATAAATCCTGTCTGATACCGATCAGAACTTTCTGTACTTCACCTGAAGATGCGCTGTCCGCAGATGTATCTGCTGCATCCGATGAACCGGCGGCTGATTCTGCTGCCGTCGCTGATGATGCCGTTGTTGACGATGTGCCGTTTGCTGTGCTGCTGCCGCAGGCTGTGGCACCCAGTGCCAGAATTGCTGTTAAACCAACCAGTGCTAACTTTCCTAACTTCATAACTTTTATCCTCCGAATCTTAAATGTTATTTTTTTATGTCGAATTGTTCCAAAACTTCCTTGCATATCCCGGTTTGAGCCCCGGGTCTGCTTAAAATTCCATCCTATCAGAACACGCTGTGTATTCTCTTTAATGCTTCTTCCAGAATGCTTCTCGGACAGGCCAGATTCAGTCTGATAAAGCCTTCGCCCTCTTTGCCGAACCATCCGCCCAGATCTCCGGCCACCTTCGCCTGCTCCAGGAGCTTTCGATTAATCTCATCCGATGTCAGTCCTGTCTTTCTGAAATCTATCCACAGGAAATAGGTTCCCTCTGTCCGGCTGACGGTCACATCTGGAATATTCTCTTTGATATACTGCGCTGCATATTGAATATTGGAACCGATATAAGCCAGCAGCTCTTTCAGATAATCCTCACCATATGTATAAGCAGCTTCTGTTGCCGGCAGGCCAAACAGATTCAATCCGGCTGCTTCATCTGCCCGAATCTGTGCGGTATACTGTTCTCTTATTTTCTCATCCGGTATCACAATGACCGATGTCCGAAGTCCCGCCAAATTAAATGTCTTGCTTGCCGCATATGCCGTAATGATATTGGCAGCGTCTGCAATTTTTAATGTCGGTGTATGTTTAAATTCTTCCATAATCAGATCAGAATGAATCTCATCTGAAAAGATCATCACATGATTTCTCTGACAGATTTCCACAATCCTCTGAAGCTCCTGCGCTGTCCACACTCTTCCCACAGGATTATGCGGGCTGCACAAGATAAATAACTTCGTGTTCTCATCCTGGGCCTTTCTCTCAAAATCCTCAAAATCAATGGTATAGCTGCCGTCCTTCTCAATCAGCGGACTTTCAACAGCTTTTCTCTTATTATAAGTAATACATCTGTCCTTGAAAGGGTAATAAACCGGCGGCTGAATCAGTACACCATCCCCCTCATTTGTAAATGCCTGTACTGCATAAGTGATGGCCGGTACCACTCCCTGGGTAATCACAAGGCTTTCTTCTGTCACATCCAGGTCATGTCTCTTTTTGATCCAATTGATAAATGCCCGGTCAAAATTTTTTCCTTTAGGTGCAGGATAACCATAAATGCCAAAAGCCGCTTTCCTCTTAATTGTTTCGATAACTTCATAGGGTGCTGTAAAATCCATATCCGCTACCCACATCGGCAATGCGCCGGAAGCATCATAGCCCGGAAATCTGCTCTCAAACCCGTCCCATTTGCTGCTGTCTGTCCCTCTTCGCTCTATATACTGGTCGAAATTATATTTTCCCATGGCTGGCGGTTCCTCCTAAATGTAAAGACTCGGACTTGCCTTTGTAAACAGTTCAATACCTGTCTTTGTCACAAGGAATGTGTCCTCAATATTGTATGTCTGATTCTTTGAGCTGTAATACGGCAGTTCAATGTTCATCACCATATTTTCCTCAAAGACTCTGTCTTCACCCGGTGCAATGAATGGATATTCTTCACTGAACAGTGAGCATCCGATGGAATGTCCCTGATGGCCTCTCACATAGCCGTTGAAACCTCTCTCCTTCAGCACACGGTGTATGCCATTGAAGATTTCGCTCATCTTCACGCCCGGTCCGATATTGTTGATGGCATATTCATAACCGGCCCAGAGATGTGCATATAATTCTTCTCTGTTTTTCTCCGTGGCCGTTCCAACCACAAAGGTTCTGGCCAAATCTGAATTGTAGCCTTTTAAGTTCGGGCCGCCGTCCAGACGAATGATATCACCTCTGTTAATTCTTGTATGCGGCGGAATAAATGATGGTGTAAAATTCTCTCCAATCGTATGGGCATTGGCTACATCAATAATATCCGGTGACCATGAAAAAGCAGTTGTATTGAAAAGCTGAAGCACATCGGCTTCTGTCATTCCCGGAACAATGGCCTTCGCCACTTTGTTCATAGTCAGTTCACTGTAATGAGCTGCTTCCCTGAGCACTTCAATCTCCCACGGTGTTTTGATGGCTCTGGCCTCAATGAGCAGCTGCTTGATATCAACGAGATTTTTCTCTTTAAAGGTATCTGTCAGAAACTGCCATGCATAAGGTGTCAGATAAGATGGCTGCACACCGATTCGAAGTTCTTCTTTCTTTTCAGGTAAAAACTGAAGAGCCAGTTTGTATGTTTTATTCAAATCCGGCTGAACTTCCTTCTCCATGCCTTCGATGGCATAATCTTCGATATAGATCCATGTCGGATAAGAGATGATTTCTACACCGTCCACAGCCATTTCCGCTGTTCTTCTTGCAAATTCGCTGACAACAATTCCGGCCCTGCCATCTTTTGTGACAACGGCTACCGTTCCGCCTGTCTGTCCGTTTTTATATAAGTCTCTTGACGCATAACCTGTTGCATAAAATACCGCATCACCTGATGTCAAAATCAGTGCATCCAGATTGTCTTTGTCCATCTGTTCTGTCAGTCTCTGAATAATTGCTTTCTGATCTCTCTCTGCCATTTTGTTGTCCTCCTCAATGCTTACTTTAATATTCAATCGCTAGTTTTTCATGCCATTTCGTGTTTTTAATTTTTAAATTTCTAATCCTGATTCTTAAATCTCTAATCCTGAAGCAGCCGCTTGTAGTAGGCCTTTGCCTGATATAAGGCACCTACCGGATTGTGTGCCAATACTCTGTCCTTTGTTACCAGCGTTGTGCATATTGCCTTTGAATACTTATAGAAAAGACTGTCATGCCCGACACACAGCCCCACAACCACATTCAGCTCTGTTTTCGCTTTATTCAAAAGCTTTGCCTGAAGAATCGGATTGCACATCACATTGCCTGTGACACAGGTGTATTTTTCTTCCACACCAATATCTGTTTTGTTGAAAGAGCCCACCTTACAAATCGCACCGTAAACTTCAAATCCATTCTTCCGAAGAATCTGTGCAAAAATCTTGCTTTCTTCTATCAATCCCACACAGGTTGCAATACCGATTTTCTTAAAGCCCATTCGCTTCGCAAATTCTACGATTTCATCCACTCTTGTATACTTCCCGTAAAATTCACCTTCAATCTCTGCCGAAATGATGGAAATCTTTTTATTCTTTTTCTTCTCATACAGTTTCTTCGTTTCATTAATTTCTTCATCTGTCAATTTCGCTGTCAGACAAAACTTCGGATAAGATGCATTTCTCTTATGACAATTCAGCACACCGCAGTCTGTACAACTCAAAACTCTCTTTTCTTCACTCATCCTCTGATCCTCCCGGCTTTTCATCCTAAAAATGGTATAAAAAAATCCGTACATGTACGGATCCAAACAACATCATCTATCAACTATTTCATGATCAATTCTTTATCCCGGCTGTTCTTACATTCGCGCACAATCTTTCGGTCTCATATATTCACTTTTACTCATACAACACATATTCATCATACAACAGCACATACACATCATGATTTTCTCTCCTTGTTTTTTGTTTTCTATATCATACTATTCCGATATGATAATTGTCAAGACTTTTTTTACTATTACCACCCATAAATTGAATCTATATGTTATGATCCAGTACCCAAGCTTAAGATTTTATGCCAGATTCTTCACTTTTTATTCAGAACTTCGACACAGTTTGTTCACAAGAGGATGGTATAGTATAGACATAAACGAAAAGGAAACAACAAAGTTTTCGTTTATAAATCTTTTTCATAAACTTTCCTCTTTTATTATTTTTGTGTTAATATTCATTTTGTACTTAATATTCAGTTGGTATACTACATTTTCAAAATACACCGCATTTTAGAAATTGACGTTGAATAATTGCTCTGCACCTGACACAGTTACATATGTATACTATCTATATTACTACTTTGTACTAACTATTTTAACTTTTCAAGTTGACTTTTGGGATTGAATTGCATATACTATAGATATCTAAAAGAGTTTAAATTTCCATGAATTCACCATTCTACTGGAAAAACGAAAACCCCGAAAGTCTCGCACACTTTCGGGGTTTTCTATTCCGTTTATGTAAGGTGGCTTATGCCTTCAGGCTGGCACTGTCTATTCGTCCCCTTCCAACCATTTGCAAATAAAGTAACTAACTATACCTGCCATTACAGAGACTACAAAAGAGTTTATAATTTCCACTAAATTCACCTCCCTTCTCCCGGGAGTTCCGACAGCACTTATATCATATCATGGTTTTATCTTTCCCACTAGACACGCTCCTGTCAGCTATCTATATCACATCTGTAACCTTTTTAATATTCCTCTGCTCTTGACAATCACCAAATTTTCTCTTATATTATTAGTTAGTTTTCTAATCATTCGTTTTCTATCTATAAATTCTTAATCTACACAAAAGGAGCATTTTTCATGAAAGAATCACTTCACTATTTACTCATGGCCGACCATTTTATGATTCAGAAGTCCCTTGTGGCCAGTGTCAGGGATACCGGTCTTACCTCCGGTCAGCCCAAAGTTCTGGACTATCTAAAGAATCATAACGGCGCCGTACAGAAGGATATTGCAGCCGGATGCCATATTGAACCGGCTTCTCTCACTGCTATTTTAAACGGTATGGAGACCAAAGGGCTGATTGAGCGTCGTCTCTGCCCTGACAATCATCGATTTTATAACGTTTATTTGACTGAGATCGGTCATCGTTATGCAGATCGCCTTGAAAAAGAATTTGATACCATTGAATCTTATGCTCTTCAGAATTTTTCTGAGGATGATAAAGAACAGTTTATAGAATATCTCAGCCGTATTTACAATACGATGCTGAATTACAAAGGAAAAGAGGATAAAGCAAATGAATAAAGACCTTGCGAAGAAGAATACTCATTTAAAAGTCAGAATACCCATGTATTTTGTCGGACTTTTTCTCATGACCATCGGCATTGCCATTTCGGTTAAATCCAACCTGGGCGTCTCCCCTGTCAGTTCTATTCCCTATACCATGACCTGCGTCTGGGGTATTGAAATGGGCAAGGCAACGATTTTGTTTCATACGGTTCTCGTCCTGATCCAGATTATTCTGCTGCGTCGGAATTTTAAACTGATCAACCTGCTGCAGATTGCTGTCGGTGTTGTTTTCGGTTACTTTACAACTTTCTGCAACTATCTGGTATCTTTCCTCCCGACACCGGAAAATATTCTGATCCGAATCATTATGATGCTTATCAGTACGGTTTTTATCGCTGTGGGAATCTTTTTCTATCTGCCGCCTAATCTGATGCCGCTGGCGGGTGAAGGTGCCATGCAGGCGGTATCCCAGATTACGGGAATCGAATTTTCCAAGGTCAAAATTCGTTTTGACTGTACCATGGTACTGATTTCAATTATTACCTGCCTGATCACCATTCACAGTCCCGGCAGTGTGGGCATCGGTACTGTCATCGCCGCTGTTCTGGTGGGCACAGTACTGGGTATTGTCACAAGACTTTTCGGTCAGCAGCGTGACCGTCTGCTTTGCGCTTAAAATCACTCTTCCAAAAAAAACCTTCTGCAGTCAAACAAGAATATCACCTTGTTTGCTGCAGAAGGTTTTTATTGATTATTTATTGATAACTCGTTTTACATATGTTGTATGCAGTACTTCATGTGCCTTATGGCTTCCCGGTTCGCCAAAGTACTCTTTGTAGAGTTTCTGGATAGCCGGATTCTCATGAGACTTACGGATTGGTTTAGCTGCATCGTTGTCATACAGAGCTTTTGCACGGATTGCGCGTACATCTGTGAAGTTACGAACGCTGCCGCGTACCTGTGGCTGACCGCCGCCATTGACGCAGCCGCCAGGGCATCCCATGATCTCGATGAAGTGATAATTTGCTTCTCCGGATTTAACCTTATCAAGAAGCTTTCTTGCATTGCCGAGGCCGGATGCAACTGCAACGTTGATATCCATGCCTGCAACATTGTATGTTGCTTCTTTGATGCCTTCTGTACCACGAACTTCCTGGAATTCTACATTCTTCAGTTCTTCGCCTGTCAGTGTCTCAACTGCTGTTCTTAAAGCAGCTTCCATAACACCGCCTGTTGCACCGAAGATAACGCCGGCACCTGTGGATTCACCCATAGGATCATCAAACGGTTCATCCGGCAGTTCATTGAACATGATGCCGACTTTCTTGATCATACGAGCCAGTTCACGTGTGGTGATGGCGATATCTACATCAGGAACACCTGCTGCATCTTCGTCATCTCTGCCAATCTCAAACTTCTTCGCTGTACATGGCATAACGCTGACGCTGACGATCTTCTTAGGATCAATGCCCATCTTCTCAGCAAAGTATGTCTTTAATGTGGCACCGAACATCTGCTGTGGGGACTTGCAGCTTGACAGGTTCTCTGTCATATCAGGGAAGTAATGTTCACAATACTTGATCCAGCCCGGTGAACAGGATGTGATCAGAGGCAGTTTGCCGCCATTCTGAACTCTGTCAAGGAATTCATGTGCTTCTTCCATGATAGTCAGATCGGCTGCAAAATCTGTATCAAAGACTTTATCAAAGCCAAGACGACGCAGTGCTGCAGCCATCTTGCCCTCTACATCTGTGCCCATCGGATAACCGAATTCTTCACCCAGACCTGCACGTACACTAGGTGCTGTCTGAACAACAACATACTTATCCGGATCTGCAATTGCTGCAAATACTTCATCTGTGTTGTCTTTCTCATGTAAAGCGCCTGTAGGACAGACAGCGATACACTGACCGCAGGATACACAGCTTGTATCAGCCAGATCCATATTGAATGCTGTACCGATATAGCTCTTGAAACCACGTTCGTTTGGTCCGATCACGCCGATACCCTGAACCTTCTCGCAGACAGCGCTGCATCGACGGCAGAGGATACATTTGCTGTTATCACGAACCATATGAGCTGCAGATGTATCGATCATAGCCGGTGTCATCTCACCTGCATAATAGTTCTCATCTTCAACACCCAGTTCTTTACATAACTGCTGAAGTTCACAGTTGCCGCTTCTGACACAGCTTAAGCACTCTTTCTTATGGTTGGAAAGAAGCAGTTCCAGTGTCTTCTTACGGGATTCGATAACCTTCGGTGTATTGGTCCATACTTCCATACCCGGATTGATCGGGTAAACACAGGATGCAACGAGGGATCTTGCACCTTTTACTTCAACAATACACATACGGCATGCGCCGATTTCATTGATTTCTTTTAAGTAGCAAAGTGTAGGAATGTCGATATGTGCCAGTCTGGCTGCCTCCAAAATGGTAGAGCCTGCTGGTGCACTGACTTCAACACCATTGATTTTGATTGTAATATTTTCCATTGTCTGCTCCTCCATTACTCTTTGTAGATTGCGCCAAATCGGCATTTTTCCATACAAGCGCCGCACTTCAGACACTTAGACTGATCGATAACATGAGGCTCTTTGAGCTTGCCTGAAATTGCACCATTCGGACAATTTCTTGCACATAATGTACAGCCTTTACATTTATCCGCATCAATCTTGTAGGACAAGAGTGCTTTACAAACGCCGGCAGGACATTTCTTGTCTACGATATGAGCAATATACTCATCTCTGAAATAACGGAGTGTGGACAGAACAGGGTTCGGTGCTGTCTGACCAAGACCGCATAATGCATTATCTTTGATGTAGTAGCAGAGTTCTTCCATCTTATCAAGATCTTCAAGTGTGCCTTCACCTCTTGTAATCTTGTCAAGCATCTCATACAGACGCTTTGTACCGATACGGCAAGGTGTACACTTACCACAGGATTCATCAACTGTGAATTCCAGGAAGAACTTGGCAATATCTACCATACAGGTATCTTCATCCATAACAATCAGACCGCCGGAGCCCATCATAGAACCGATGCTGATCAGGTTATCATAATCGATTGGGATATCCATATGTTCTGCTGGGATACAGCCGCCGGATGGGCCACCCGTCTGAGCAGCTTTGAACTTCTTGCCATTCGGGATACCGCCGCCGATATCTTCGATGATGGTACGGAGTGTTGTACCCATAGGAACTTCTACAAGACCTGTGTTGTTGATCTTACCATTGACAGCGAATACCTTTGTACCTTTGGATTTCTCTGTACCCATGGATGCAAACCATTCAGCACCATTCAGGATGATCTGCGGGATATTCGCATAGGTTTCAACATTGTTCAGGATTGTAGGACTTGCAAAAAGACCTTTAACAGCCGGGAATGGCGGTCTTGGTCTTGGTTCACCTCTGTTGCCTTCGATGGATGTCATGAGGGCTGTTTCCTCACCGCAGACGAAAGCACCGGCACCAAGTCTTAAGTCGATATCAAAATCAAATCCTGAATCGAAGATGTTCTTGCCTAACAGGCCATATTCTCTTGCCTGTTTGATGGCAATATTCAAACGCTCAACAGCGATCGGGTATTCAGCACGAACGTAAATATAACCCTGGGATGCGCCGATGGCATAACCTGCGATGGCCATTGCTTCCAGAACAACGTGTGGATCACCTTCCAGAACGGAACGGTCCATGAATGCACCCGGGTCACCTTCATCGGCATTACAACAGACGTATTTCTGAACGTTGCCTCTGTTGCCTGAAGCAAACTTCCATTTCATACCTGTTGGGAATCCGGCACCGCCTCGGCCTCTCAAACCACTGGCAAGGATTGTCTCAATGACATCATCCGGCTGCATCTCTGTCAGTACACGGCCAAGGGCTTCATAACCGCCTGTACCGATATATTCATCGATACTCTCCGGATTGATGATACCGCAGTTTCTAAGGGCAACTCTGTGCTGCAGACGATAGAAATCTGTATCCTTTAATGCTTTGGCTGTGCCGCCGTCTTCTACATATAATAAACGTGTAACCACACGTCCTTTTAACAGATGTTCACTGACGATCTCAGGAATATCCTCAGGTTTAACCATTGAATAAAATGTTGCATCAGGGTAAATAACCATAACAGGACCCTGTGCACACAAACCATGACATCCGGTCTTAACAATGGCTACTTCATTCTCTAAGCCATTCTTCTTCAGTTCTTCCTGAAGAAGGCTGATCAGCGTCTCACTTCCGGAGGATGTACATCCGGTGCCGCCGCAAACTAATACATGGGAACGATACATAGCTGTCTACCTCCTATAAATTTGTTGAGCTTAATGTATATTTGCCAAGAACCTGACCGCGGATCAGATGCTGTTCTACCACTTCATCAGCCTTCTCCGGTGTCATCTTGATATATGTAACTTTCTCTTTACCAGGTTCATAAACTTCTACAATCGGTTCATACTGGCATAAACCAATACAGCCTGTCTGTGTTACAACAACATTGTCCAGATGCTTTGCCTGAACGTCTTCAGCCAGTTTATTAAGGACAGGTCTTGCACCGCTGGCAATACCACATGTTGCCATACCGACAACGACACGAATATGGTTGGAATTGTCATCCTCTCTCATATTCACTTCGCCCTGCATTCTGTCACGAATAGCTTTCAATTCTGCAAGTGATTTCATGCTGTCTCCTCCTCATTCTATATCACTGTACCGCCGTCAACTTCATGGCTGTTTTCGTTAAGAAATTGACGAATATACTCTGCTACCTCAGAATTATTGAGCGGTACACCCTCTAAAATATTTTTAAATTCTCTTGTATCAAGCGTAAATGAACGCTTATTAAACGTATATGTATACAAAAAATCTATCTGCGTATTAAATGTAATCAATGTGTAGATCGTACCATTCATATCACCAAGAGGCATTCTGTCTATATGGGACAGACCGAATACCGCCGTGACTCTCGTCCCTTTACCGGGTTCAGACTGAATGGCAAAACTGCCTCCCGTGCTCTCCGCAGCCATCTTGAAAAACGGCACTCCCAAACCGATCTTCCTGGTTGTTCGAGTGGTAAAAAAAGGATCCGTCACCTGGGACACCTGCTCTTTTGTCATACCGCAGCCATTATCTTCTATAATAATAATGAGTTTATCTGCCGGCTGATCGATCTCCACTGAAATCTGGATCAACGAGGCTTCTGCTCTGACCGAGTTCTGGGCAATATCCAATACATTCAACGCTATCTCAGGCATCATGACTAGTTATATTTCTCCAATACACTATCAATATCATCTACTGTCAGTCGGCCGTATACTTCGCCATTCACCATCATAACAGGTGCAAGGCCACAGGCACCAACACAACGACATGCATCAAGTGAGAACTTACCATCCGGTGTACATTCGCCGCCTGCAATATCAAGCTTCTCCATGAGTTTATTGTAAATATCGCCGGAGCCCTTAACATAGCATGCCGTACCAAGACAGACAGAGATTTCATACTTGCCCTTCGGATTCAGGTTGAACCATGAATAGAATGTGGCAACACCGTAAATCTTCTCCAACGGTACACCCAGTTCATCAGAAATAATCTTCTGAACCTCAATCGGAAGATATCCGTAAATATCCTGTGCTTTCTGCATGATCGGCATCAGACATCCCTTCTCATCTCTGAGTTCCTGGATGACTTTCAGCAATTGTTCTTTCTGCTCTTCTGTACCATAGAATGGTACTGTTTTCTTATTTGAAGCCAAAAGAATCCCTCCTTCTTTTTTCTCATAATAATAAAATATTACAGGCCGATTGTCCTGCGAAAAAAACATGTTTCTGCTTTCTTATGACAGCATACCATTATTTTTCATAATAATCAACCCGTTTTTTGCATTGAGTTTAGTAAGTTTTTAACAACGTTTGTTAAACTTTTGTTTTTATATACATACACGCCGTCATTCTCGCTAATTCAAACCACTTATATTTTAGCACTTTTTGTTGAAATCGTATACCACCCATGCTATACTGTTTAGGAATAATATTATCCCTTCTCCGCAATACAATGAATAACAGATACATGGATCTTCCATCTGTTATAATGCCGCACACCGCTGCGCAGCATTCCCACCCACGGAGAAGCAGACTGGAGGAGTTTTCATGCTTGTAAAAGAAATCATCCCTTTATTGGATGCTGAACTGATCTACGGATCAGATGATATGGATATCCGCGAAATTCATTCCGGATGCGGATCAGATATGATGAGCGATGTCCTTGCATTTGTAAAGGATCAACCTGTACTGCTGACAGGCCTGTGCAATCCGCAGGTTATCCGTACAGCTGAAATGATGGATATTATGTGTCTGGTTTTTGTACGCGGCAAACGCCCTGACGAGAAGATGATCGAGCTGGCCCGTGAACGGGATATCTGCCTTCTTGTCACTCCTCATACCATGTTTACCGCCTGCGGTATACTTTATAAAGCCGGACTGGTCGGAGGTGCTTAAGGTGGACGATACGATAAAGTTAGAATACACTGTCTCTGCGGAGGATTTCACCCGTGCAGGTGAAGCCAGCAGTGACCTGAAGAATATGCTTAAACAGCTGGGCGTCTCCCCGGAAGTTGTCCGAAAGGTTTCCATCGCCATGTATGAAGGCGAGATCAACATGGTCATCCATGCCAACGGAGGTGTGATCACGGTCTACATCTCACCATCAGAAGTCACCATGATCCTGAAGGATTCCGGTCCCGGAATCCCCGATATTGACAAGGCGATGCAGGCCGGCTATTCCACTGCGCCTGACAATATCCGCTCACTGGGCTTTGGTGCCGGCATGGGCTTACCTAATATGAAGAAATATTCCGATGACATGAAGATAGAAACAGAACTCGGTGTCGGCACCACTGTAACTATGACTGTCCGGATCTGCTAATTTGTAACTGAAAGGAAGGTGATAGAATGAACAATAAATTCTTTCATTCTGTGTACCTTGACGAAAGCCTCTGCAAAGGCTGCATCAACTGCATCAAGCGCTGTCCGACTCAGGCTATCCGCGTCCGCAACGGCAAGGCCAGAATCACCAGCCAGTTCTGTATTGACTGCGGTGAATGTGTGCGAACCTGCAGCCATCATGCCAAGAAGATACATATCGATTCGTTGGAGATCTTGAACGATTATGCTTACACAGTGGCCCTTCCGGCCCCTTCGCTGTATGCCCAGTTCAACAATCTTGACGATGTGAATATCCTGCTGACAGCACTGATCTACCTGGGATTTGATGACGTCTACGAAGTTGGTGCCGCTGCTGAGCTTGTCTCAGAGGCCTCCAGAAAATATGTCGATGAACATCAGGATCAATGGCCGTTTATCAGTACGGCATGTCCGTCTGTGGTCCGGCTGATCCGCGTCCGTTTTCCGAATCTTATTGACCACCTGCTGCCGATTCTTCCTCCGGTGGAAATTGCAGCTACACTGGCCCGCAAGCGAGCCATGGCCAAAACAGGACTTCCTGCCGACAAAATCGGCATTATTTTTATTTCACCGTGTCCTTCCAAGGTCACTTATGTTCGTTCTCCGCTGGGCACTGACCACAGTGAAGTCAACGGAGTACTTGCAGTCAAAGATGTCTATCCTCTTTTATTGCCGCATATGAAAATTGCTGAACAGCATCCGATGGATCTGGCGATTTCTGGCAGAATCGGTATCGGCTGGGGCTGCAGCGGCGGCGAAGCCGGCGGTATGATCACCGACAGCTATCTGGCCGCCGACGGCATAGAGAATGTCATTCGTGTTCTGGAAGACCTGGAAGATGAGAAGTTTGCGAAGCTGCAGTTTATTGAACTGAACGCCTGCAGCGGCGGCTGTGTCGGCGGTGTTCTCAATGTTGAAAATCCTTACGTCGCCAAAGCCAAGATCAAACGTCTGAACAAATATCTTCCGGTTGCCCGAACCCACAGCGAAGACATTCCTCAGAAGGTTGAACTCGGATGGAATACCGCCGTTGAATATGAACCCGTTTTCCGCATCGGCGACACCATGCTGGAGAGCATCACCAAAATGAAGCAGATTGATCATCTCTGCAGCGAATTTCCGGGACTGGACTGCGGTTCCTGCGGTGCACCGTCATGCCGTGCCCTTGCAGAAGATATTGCCCGGGGCAAAGCAGAGAAAAACGACTGTGTTTATATTCTCCGCAACCATATCCATCTTCTGTCTGAGACCTATTCCCGCTTCTCCCATGAAGCGATTGTAGATGGCGAAGACCCAAATGCATGTATCCATATGCTGATGAACTATATGGACAAGCTTACCGAAGAAATCGCGCTGCTTGACTCACATCATCTGCTGAATGCAGATTCCGAATCCGAGGAGGGAACGGACCATGACCATTCATGAATTAATCGAAAGTCATTTATTTGAAACTGTCAACATCGGAGACGATACTGAACGAACGATTCCCGGACTCTTCTGCTGTGACCTGCTGAGTATTGCCATGAGCAAAGCCCCAGCTGACAGTGTATGGGTAACGGTAATGGGGAATATCAATACACTGGCTGTTGCCGCATTGTGTGATGTCGGCTGTATTGTTCTTGCTGAAGGCATTTCCTTAGATGACGCCGCCAAAGCCAAGGCCATTCAGCAGCACATCACCGTGCTTCGCACAGAAATGCCGATCTTTGACGCCGCACTGAGCGTTCACAGCCGTCTCAATGCCTGAATTAAGCTATGACCTGCATATCCACTCCTGCCTTTCCCCATGCGGAGATGATGATATGACACCGGCCAATATCGTCGGCATGGCTATGATCAAGGGACTGGACCTGATTGCCGTAACAGACCACAACTCATGCAAAAACTGTCCGGCTGTCCTCACCATGGCCGATGCCTACGGTCTGACAGCCCTTCCCGGCATGGAGCTGACCACCGCAGAAGAAGTGCATGTGGTCTGCCTCTTTGCTGACCTGAAGGACGCCCTGGCCTTTGACGAATACGTCTACAGCCATCTGATGGCTGTCCCGAATAATGAGAAGATTTTCGGCAAGCAGCAGCTCTACAACGCCGATGATGAAATCATAGGCACGATACCGAATCTTCTGATCAACGCCACCGACATCTCCTTCGATGATGTCTTCGACCTGACAAAGGATTACAACGGCATTATGATTCCGGCCCATATTGACAAGACCGCCAACAGCCTGCTGGCCAATCTTGGTTTTATCCCGCCGGACAGCCGTTTTGCCTGTGCAGAGATCAAGGATATGTCCAAATACCATACGTTGAAAAATCAAAACCCTTATCTGGAACACTGCCATATCATCAGTGATTCCGATGCCCACTATCTGGAACATATCAATGAACCCAATTATACGTTGCATGTCAAAAGCCGAAATCCAAAGGATATTCTGGCAGCATTGACGCAGCCGCTTTAACGGCATCAATAGCCCAAAAGCCCACAATAAAAGGAAGCCTGTCTGAGTTTTCATTCAACCTGAATTCTCAGAACGACTTCCTTTTTGTACTACTTTCTGTACTATTTTTCTGTATTATTTTTCTGCATTGATTCACTATTGTCTGCATTCATTCGTCAGTTTCTTCACCCAGCGATAACTTCTGAACCTGATAAACGCCGGTATCCCCTTAAAGAACTGATCGGACTGGATCACAATGACCACCAGCTCCACCGGCAATTTCCACCAGAAGGCCGCCGCAAAAGATAACGGCATAACGATGACCCATGTACTGATCATACTGATCAGCATATTAAATTTGGTGTCACCGCCGCCCTGAATAATCCCGGCACTGACCGGCATCTGATAGGACATACCAACCATAACAAAACTCATAATGACAATCAGATGATCTGCCAGCCGCAGTGCTTCCCCCGACAGCTGATACATAGAAAGCAACGGATTCTTTAATACGAATAATACTGCCCCCAGAATCACACCTACAACAACATCTATGACAGCCAGTGTTCTTGCTTCCGAACGAATCTTCTTCATATCACCCCTGCCGACACCATTGCCCATCATCACCGCCGATGCGGATGTCATGGCGATGACAATCACCTTCAAATACTGATAAAAGGTTGTTGCCACCGAATTGGCCGCAATGGCATCATCCGAAAGATGCCCAAGAATCGCCGTCTGCATCGGCACCGAAACACCCCACAGAACCTGTGCCAGAATGATTGGCGTCGCCGCTTTGATATAGTCCCGACGCAAAGGTACGTCTTTTTTGAACAGACCGCTCTTAAAAAGTGCAATCTTCTTATCATGAAAAATGTAAACGACAACAATCATCAGTTCCAGAATTCTGGCCGCAAGGGTACCCACAGCTGCACCCATAATGCCCATCTCAGGCATTCCGAAACGTCCAAAAATCAACGTATAATTAATGGCCACATTCACGATCAGCGAGACCAGCGAAATATAAAAGCTGATATTGACAATACCTGCACTTCTCAGGGCCGCCATTAAAATATTGGTAATGATATATAAGGCAAATGTCCATTTCAGCAGATTCAGATATCCAAGTCCCTGACTGATGATTTCAGGCGCATTGGTAAAAAGCCGAAGCAGCTGCTCAGGCATCACTGTGCAGAGCACAATCATCACAATGCCGCAGAATAATCCCGCCTTCAGCGCAATCCCTGTCAATACGCGAATCGGCTCCTTCCTTCCCTCACCCCAATACTGTGATGCCAGTACCACAAGGGCATTGCCAAAAGCCAGCGCAAACTGCTGTACCATGAAAAAGATCTGATTCACCGTAGCTGCTCCGGACAGCGCATTCTGATCATAACTGCCCAACATGATATTATCTGCCATATTCACACTGTAGGCCACCAGATTCTGCAGGGCCAAAACAAGCATCATACTAAAAAATGTTTTGTAAAACTCTCTATTGTGTGTAAAAAATTGTTCTTTCATCTGTTTCTTCCAATTGATTTTCCTTTCTTAACCTCCATCATTATAACGAAGATTTTTTATGGAATCAATAAAAATGACAGCACAAAACCCATCCGCCAAAACTTGTGATCTGACGGATGGGTTCTGCATTATTTTGCATCCAGATCGATACATTCCAAGTCATCCGGAACATAAAGATTCCCTTTGTAGTACAACCGGCCTTCTGCAGTGTACAGTGCTTTACGCCGCTCAATGTTGTCATCCTCTGTATGATACAGAATCAGATTCGGTACGTTCAGGCAGCTTGCCAGTTCGCAGGCTTCCCGAACCGTGCTGTGATGCTTCTCATACGGATCATACTGGTCTCTCTGGGAATAGAGGCAAAAGGCCTCATGCATCAGCCAGTCACTGCCTTCTGCATAGCCAAAACACTGCTCATTCAATGGTTCATCACCGGCGCATGTCAGTTTCTGCCCATTCTTCAGACGCAATGTAAAGCCACACTGCTTCGCTTTGGTCGATAAGATATCAAAAAATGTCACATCATAATCCAGAATATGCTTTGTATCACCATTATGAAGCGGTACAAACTGGATACGATGATCCAGAAGCCTCGTGAATTTCTTCGGCAATGTCAGATTCGCAATGGTACGGACGGTCTCTACCAACGCACTGTGGCAATAAATACGCAGATTGCCTTCATACTGTTCCTTGCGGATCTTCGTAGCAATCATACGTATCATCCAGATCATGCCAAGCAGATGATCTGTATGTTCATGCGTCAGAAAGATATGATGAATCTGCTCCATGGGAATGCCGGCATCCTGAAGCTGGCGCATAATGCCATTGCCTCCCCCCGCATCCACAAGGAAATATTCATCATCATCCTGGATTGCAAAACAAGTATTATAACATCTGGTCACCAGGGCATTGCCTGTTCCCAGCATGATCAATCTCTCCATTTACCCACACTCCTATCATTCAAGCTTTCTATTCCGCCATGATGTCTCTTACAAATTGAAGCAGTGGTTCAGCGGACCGCTTCCTGCACCAAGATCGAGTCCATCCTTCAGTGCGCCTGTAATATAATTCTTCGCATTCTGTACGCTTGTCTTCATATCATAACCCAAAGCCAGATTGCTGGCAATCGCAGAAGATAATGTACAGCCTGTACCGTGGGTGTTCGGATTATTCACACGTTCTCCGCGATACCACATAAATTCGCCGTCATGATACAAAAGGTCATCTGCTGTCTCTGTAAGATGTCCGCCTTTGATCAGAACACTGCCCGAAAGGTTTCTGCCGATCACTTCTGCTGCTTTCTTCATATCTTCTACATCCTTAATCTCAAATCCGCAAAGCTTCTCCGCTTCCGGAATATTCGGGGTAATAATATCCCCCATCGGTAGAAGAACAGAAATCAGCGTATCCATGGCATCCGGCTGCATCAGTGCGCATCCGCTTGTTGAAACCATGACCGGATCCACCACAATATTCTTCGCATTGTACTCCTTTAACTTGGCTGCAATCATCTGGATGGTCTCAATATTGGAAACCATGCCGATCTTCACCGCATCCGGGAAAATATCTTTGAACACACAGTCCATCTGCTGACCGACGAAATCAGCACCTGCATCCAGTACCCCATAAACGCCTGTTGTGTTCTGTGCTGTCAAAGCTGTAATGACGCTCATCGCGTAAACCTTATGTGCTGTCATTGTCTTTATATCTGCCTGAATACCGGCACCGCCGCTGCAGTCGGAACCGGCAATTGTCAATACTTTCTTCATCAAAATGCATCCTTTCGTTATGAATTTATTTTACTCAAGTATACCATACCTTCCTTCATATTGACAGATTTCTTTAAAATCTATATTATTTGATTATAACTTTATTGAACAAAAAGAGGCTTTGTATGAAAAAGAAACGTTTTCAGAAAATTTATATAGAAATTATCAACCGCTGCAATCTCAGCTGCAGTTTTTGTCCCGTCAGTGACCGGCCGGCCCGCATGATGTCCGCGGAAGAATTTGAAAAAATTTCCGCACAGGTAACCCCTTTTACCGACTATATTTGCCTGCATGTCAAAGGCGAACCGCTGATGCACCCATGGCTTGGGGATATTTTGTCCATTGCCCATCAAAATGGCTTAAAAGTGAATCTGACCACCAATGCTGTGCTGCTGCCTGAGAAACAGCAGCTGCTTCTGGGAGAGACCGCACCTAGGCAGATCTCTTTGTCCCTGCATAGTTTTGATGCCAACACCATGCATGACCGGGATTTTCGCTCCTATCTTGAGAATGCCATTGATTTTGCCCGGACCTTTACAATGACAACGCCGGGCTATATCAGTTTCCGCCTCTGGAACCTGGACGGCACTGTGGATGCCGACCAGCGCATGCGCAATCAGTTTATCCTGGAAAACCTTGAACAGTCTTACCACCTGACACAGCCCATTGACGCCTATGTAGGCAAAGTTCACGGCAACGCCATTGCACCTCACACCTATGTGAATTTCGACCAGCTCTTTGAATGGCCGGATGAACATGCGCCGGATTACGGTACCGAGGGCACCTGTCACGGTCTGAGACATCAGCTGGCCATTCTGGCTGACGGCCAGGTCATTCCATGCTGTCTGGACCACAACGGCCGACTGGCACTTGGGAATATTTTCAAAGAGCCGTTAGAAGCTATTCTGAACAAAGAAAAAAGCCTTCGAATCATCGAAGACTTCCGTTCTCACCATATTCATGAAAATCTATGCCGCCGCTGCGGCTACAGAACCCGTTTTTGATTCTATAGGACGCACTTTCTCCGATGCAGCGTATGACAGCCGGCCGCTTTCCTGACTATCATACGCTGCATCTGCTGTGCCAAAATTCTGCTGACAATTTTGACATTATAAGACAGGTGCAAATAAACGCAGGATCCACTGAATGATCTTATCGTACCATGGACGGCTCTGCCATTCATCCAGATAGATTTCCTGACACTGCTTTAATGTCTCATTGATGTCATCACGGATATCCGCAACCGCTGATGACTCACAGGTAAACACACCGCATTCATAATGCAGGTAAAAACTTCTGTAATCCATATTGATGGTACCGCAGACAGCACATTCGTCATCGCAGACCACAGTTTTGGAATGAATAAACCCCGGCATATATTCATAAACATGCACACCATTGGCGATCAGCGGACCGTAATTGGCGACATTCACCATGTACACATACCATTTATCATAAATATGCGGCACAATAATCTTCACATCCACACCACTGCGGGCTGCACGACACAAATCTTCCACCATCTTCCGTTCCGGAACAAGATACGGTGTCGTAATGTACACGTAATCCCGGGCTTTATTGATAATATGGGTATACACATCCTCCGCCGGATTATTGGGATTATTGGCCGGGCCGTCACAAAAAGGCTGCACAAACCCATCATTCGGCATTTTAACCGTAGGCATATAAACAGAATAATCTGTTGTGATTTCATACCCCATGGCAACTTCCCACATTTCAAAGAAAATCGAAGACAGCCCCCACACACCTTCACCTTCAAGGCGAAAGGCTGTATCCTTCCAATGTCCGAAGCGGTTGATAATATTGGCGTATTCATCCGCCAGATTAATACCGCCGCAATATCCGATATTGCCGTCTACAATGGTAATCTTCTGATGGTTTCTGTAGTTAAAAGACAATCTGTCCACATTTTTATGAATCGGTGCAAAAACCGCCAGTCGAATACCGGATTTGCCGAGTTCATTCCTGAATTCGGCCGTATTAATGCCCAGACAGCCAAAATCATCAATCAGAAGCCGGATATCAAGGCCTTCTTTGGCTTTCTCCAGAAGCACCTCTTTCACCCTCTGCCAGATCACGCCGTCACTGATAATAAAGTAATCCAGGAAAATGCATTTCTCTGCCTTTTTCAGATCTTCGATCATGGCATCCAGCATTTCTTCTCCCAGCGGAAAATATTTCACACTGGTATGACGGTACATATTAAAGCCTTCACTCTCCAGGAACCGCGCAATCTGCACTTTGTAGGGATGCAGTTCCTGCAATTCTTCCATAACTTCCGGCTGATGCGGTGCATACCTCCGCATCTTTGCTTCCGTATCCCTGATCATAATATGTGTCTTGCTGTTTCTTCGCCTGCGCCCCCACATATAATAAAGGAATAGCCCTGTCACAGGAAAAACAAGAACGATGACACACCAAAACTGCCGATAAGATTCCTGATCATTAATCAGACCAAAAACAAGCAAAAAGCTTATAATTTCCAGCAGTACATACGCCCAGGAAGCATATTCATGGAGATACCGGCCGACCAGAACCATCGTAATTGCCTGCAATATGACAGCCACTGCTACAGTCAAAGCTCGAACAATCGCCTGAGAATTATTTTTTAACGCCTCCATTTTCAAGCACCTTTCTAAGCAATTTATTGTAACGTTATGATAATACTCTAACAGTTCTTTTTTAAACAGTCAACACCTCATTGATTGTTTCACAGCATCGTTTCGAATATTTATTCATTTTATCTCTGTATTATGCATACTTTATTCTATATATTTCTGCTTATCTTTCCTCAATATACCTGCATTTTTTGAATAACAAGCTCTTTTAACTTGCATTTTCAATTACATATTTTTACATTTCATCTAAAAATAGTAAAATTTATTTGCTTTTAGTATGGGTTTTTCTTTACAAACTATACATTTTCTTCGCTTTTCCTTCATTTTTATACATTATGACAGTTTCATTTTTTATAATTGCATATCATTATTTTCGCCCGCCAGTCTGTTCCAACGCATAAAATTAAAAAAACAACTTGCCAAATCATCAATATAATGATAAAGTATTTTCATATTAAAATGTATTTATGTAATATTATTCTATAGAAAAGGACTGAACAATAATGGCAAAAGAAATGACAGAATTTAACAATCGTCTGGACAAGCTGGCTGAATACTGCATGAATTCAGGGCGTTTTGACCAGGATCTGTATATTGAGTACGATGTCAAAAGAGGTCTTCGTGATTCCAATGGTAAGGGCATCCTTACCGGTCTGACTGAGATTTCTGATGTTGTCGCCTTCAAATCCGTACACGGCCGTAAGATTCCTATTGATGGCCAGCTTTATTATCAGGGTTACAATGTCATGAATCTTGTTGAAGGCAACAAGGACAGCCGATTTGGTTTCGAAGAGATCACTTATCTTCTTCTTTTCGGTGAGCTGCCGAACAAGGACCAGCTTCAGGAATTTCTCGATATTCTCGGCAATTACCGCGAGCTGCCGGACAATTTTGTCAGAGATATCATCATGAACGCACCGAACGCCAACATGATGAATGTTCTCCAGAAGAGTGTGCTGACGCTCTATTCCTATGATGACCAGCCTGAAGATATTTCAGTCAACAACGTTCTGCGTCAGTCACTTCAGCTGATTGCACGTTTTCCACTGATTGCAGTCTATGGTTATCACAGCTATCGCCATTACATCCTGGACAAGAGTCTTGTGATCCGTCGTCCGAAGCCTGAACTTTCAACTGCTGAGAATATTCTCCGCCTGCTTCGTCCTGACGGCCAGTATACAGAGCTTGAAGCCAAGGTACTGGATATCGCATTGATCATCCACGCAGAGCACGGCGGTGGTAATAACTCCACTTTCACTACCCATGTTGTTACTTCTACAGGTACCGACACTTACTCTGCCATTGCAGCCTCCCTTGGTTCCCTGAAAGGACCAAAACACGGCGGTGCCAATCTGAAGGTTCAGCAGATGTTTAAGGATATCGAAGCCCATGTCACCAATTGGGAAGATGAAGATGAAGTCTCTGAATACCTGACCAAGATTCTGAACCGCGAAGCCTTTGACGGCAAAGGTCTGATCTACGGTATCGGTCATGCTGTTTATACAGAATCCGATCCTCGATGTGTTATCCTGAAGAAGTACGCCCAGGCACTTTCCGAAGAGAAGGGTCTGACAAAGGAATTCGAACTTTATAACCGTGTCGAAGGCATTGCGATTAAACTGATGCAGCAGCATCGTCAGCTGTTCAAGCCAATCTGTGCCAACGTGGACTTCTACAGCGGCTTTGTTTACAGTATGCTTGGCCTCCCTATGGAATTATTTACACCGATTTTTGCCATCTCCCGTATCTCCGGCTGGTGCGCACACCGTATCGAAGAATTGGCCAACGAAGGCAAGATCATCCGTCCTGCTTACAAGTATGTGGGGCATCATAAGGACTACGTGGCAATCGAAGACAGATGGTGGTAAGCCACAAGCTTCTCCTTTTCCTTCTTCGTTAATTGCTTAATTGCATATTCACGGCGCATGGCGTCCCGTTTATCCTCAAAGACTTCATAGTATACGAGGGTGACGGGGCGTCTGCTTTTTGTGTATTTTGCACCCTGTCCGCTGTTGTGCGCCGCCACCCGCTGATCCAGATCAACCGTCCAGCCTGTGTACAGGGAATGATCAGAGCAGCGCACCATATAGGTATAGCATTTTTTCTTCTCTAAAATATCCTTCTCCTTTTGCATAATCTCTCCTTATTGTGCAGCCATCCATTTTCCGGTCAAAATAACAAAGCTGCTGCCTCAATGGGCAGCAGCCTTTTATAATAAAGCAGCCGATGAAAATTGTTATTTAACAGCCGATTGCCTGCAGCTGGGCTGTTGTGAAGAAACGGTTGCATATTTTTCAATATGTACCATTTTTTCATCAGCTTCTATATCATATGCGCGATTCTTTAAATCGTGCTCCCTAATCAAGATAATCCAGCGGATCTGTCGGCTCTCCATCCTTAGTCACCATAAAGTTTAAATGACTTCCTTCAACGGAATAAAACCGTGTCGGTGCACTGACCTCTCCGATGATCTGTCCCTGCCGGACAGTATCTCCGACTGCCACATCCACATTCTCCAGCTGTCCATAGTAGGCTTCATAGCCATTGCCAAGAGACATCTCCACCACGCTGCCAAGCTGTGCATCATGATAAACATCCGCAACGGTTCCCGAAAAAGCTGCTGCTACATCTGTTCCCTCTTCACTCTGAATCAGAATGGATGGATTACACTTGTATTCCTGCAATGTCGGATAATAAATGGTCTTATCCATACTGTAATCCATAATGACCTCACCGCGTACCGGCCATGACATGGCATTCTCCGGAGAATAGCCTGCATTCAGAACACTCCCGGCCATCTCTGCTTCATCGGTATATTCTTCCGTTTCATCTGCCGCATCCGCCGGTTCATTCTCCACAGCTGCCGCATCCGCTTTGGCGGAAGCTTCTGCTGTACCGTTCATAGAGCCCTCTTCCTCAAAATCTTCAAGGGCCAATGTACCATTCTCAATCATAGACAGAATTTTCTGTACCAGATCCGCATTGTAGCCTGTCATCTCATCCGCAACAGCGGCTTCAGACTCTGCCGACTTTGACTCATTACTGGCAGTGCCTGCTGCACGATCCTTAAACTCCGCTGCATTCTCTGCCTGATTGCGTTCGCTCTGTCCTGAAACGTATCCGGCAATACCGGAAATCGCCAATATCCCCGCTGCAAGAACAAGTGCCATGACATAAAATCCATTTTTCTTAAAAAAACTCATCATATTTTTCACTCTTATCACCTCTGGTCATATTCTGACCAGAACGCGATAAAAGTATACACTTTTTTGTAAAAAATACGATGACTGTTCAGTTTCCGCCGTTAAAATACAATCTATCAGGCAGCATGCACCTGTTTTGACTCAGATTGATCCTGCTTTTGTGAGGAATCCCCGACACGAATCCTGCGTCCCGGAATCTGACGGCTGATATTCAGCACAATCCCCATCTCACATAACTGCAAAAGCAGCGCGGTACCGCCATAGCTTATATATGGAAGGCTGATACCTGTATTCGGTAGCACGCCTGTGGAAACACCAATATTCAACAGCACCTGCAAAGCTACATGAATACCGATACCAAAGGCCATATAACTGCCCAGGCGGTCCTTCGCATGCTGCGATACAGTAAATACACGCCACACCTGATAGATAAACAGGAAGATAACAAGTCCGCAGCCTACAAGTCCCAGTTCTTCGCCGATAACACCAAAAATAAAGTCATTCATGGCATACGGCAGATAATATTTCATGGTACCGCTTCCAAGACCGCGCCCCAGCAGACCGCCAAATCCGATGGCATACATCGAATATCTGGATTGCATGGAAGCCTGCGGATAATCATCCGGATAAAGCCAGGCAAGAATACGATTCGAACGGAAATCTGCATTGCTCGTTGCCGATGTCCCCTCTGAGAGAAGCAGTGAATGCTCTCTGACAATCACCAGATTATAATAAACTAAAGAAAGTATAATGACTCCAAGCAGCAGCCCGCCTATCAGTTTCCATATATTTCTGTCCGGATAGGCGATAAAAAACATAAACACAACGATACCAAGCACAATCAGCGCCGTACTCAGATTCTTAGTTACAAATAAAATCAACCCAACCGCAATAAGTCCCGAAACAATCAGAAGCAATAGAGCCCCAATCTTTGTCATTTTGCGTCCTAGCTGAGTCAGCAGATAAGCCATCAAAATAACCATCGCAGGCTTAACAAGCTCTGACGGCTGAAATGAAATCGGTCCAAGCTCAATCCAACGACTGGCACCATTCTTCGTCACACCAATTCCCGGAACCTTTACAAGGAAAAGTGAGAGAACCGAGAGCAAATAAAGCACCCCCGCAAACTTTGCGTAAATATGGTAATCTATATACGAAATCACCAACATCATGATGAATCCAAGACCGCCAATCACAAACTGCCTTTTCAGTAAGGATGCACCATACTGTGCATTACTGGCACTGTAAACCATGATCAAACCAAACATAACAAGAAATACAATGGAAATAATCAATCTATAGTCAACGACTTCCAGACCTTTCATATATCCTCTGACCCCTTCGCCAAAACTTTTGGCTTGTTTTTTATTATGATCTGCCATCTGTCTGCCTCCTTTCGCTAACGCTCATTTTATCACAAAAAGGGCACCTATAACAAGTCTATTCCCCGACTTTCACCCCTGTCAGATAATATTCCAACAACTGTTCATAATTTTTTCCTTCCTTTGCCTGCCTGTTGGCACCGTACTGATCAAAACCAAGCCCGTTTCCCTGTCCATATACTGTCAGCCGCACTTGTTTTCCCTCAAAAGCAATCTTAAAACAGGCAGATGGCAGATTCAATGCATAACGAAATTCTTCACCGCTCATCATCCGATTGCCCACCTGAATTTCCAGCACATATCCCGCACTGTCAATGGATGTAACCTCACAGGCTGCCGCCAGACTGTCCGAAGCACAGGTAAAATCCGGATCAGCTTGTTTAAGTAAACGTATCATTTGCTTCTTTGTCATCACCACTTCTGTCTGATAATTCTCTGACTCCGGATCCCATTTGCTCTCTACCTGCTGAAGCCATGGAATTTCTTCTCCTAACGCCTCTTTGCCGCTCCTTGTCATTCCATTCCCCACAAAAAACCAGGCGGGCAAAATCATCTGCCCGCCATAGTATAAAATCTGTCCATCTGTTTCTTGTACCGCCTGATGGATTTTTGTATTATTTTCCTGATAGGATATGCCCCATAAATGCTTCCGCTCCGATTCACTAAGCCACTTCAGACCTGTATCTGCTGCATCCATTCGCGTATGGCTTCCGGCGCGTTTATATAAACACGTTCTGGCAAGCACTGCCTGCGCTTTCAGCGTTTCCGGTTCAAAATCTGCCGGGATCTGAGACGCCAGCACACCTGTAAGAAAAGCTGTCACACCCAGGCAACTTCCTCCTTCCTCCTTCATCTCAATCCGGAGAGAAGAAGTCTCCTGTTCTATCCGACTGTTTTTCTCTGCCCATTCATGATAAAACCAGGCCGCCGCAAAAGGCAGCAAAAGCATGACCAGAATCCAGCCTATCAGAAACCGACGCATCCCGCATCCTCCATAAGCCTATGCTCCTGATCCAATATATGCATTCCTGAAATTGATGTGACTGTTCGATATTGCACTTCTAATCAGGTATCTGATGCTTTTCAGGCATCTGCTGCTTTCCTGAGCGGAGGACGTCATTTCCCGTCTGCGATTTACAGTGTTGTCATACTGATTTTGTCTGTTCCCAATGTTCTTTCCTGAAGAGCGTCCGCTGCTACACCGACACCAATTGCAGAAACTGTTCTGAAACCTTCAGGGATCTGAAGAAGCTTAGTAATTTCTTCATTGGCAAAAAGCACCTGGCTCACGCCGAACAGATAAACGCCGCCAAGGCCAAGGTCAGCTGCCTCAAGGAGCATATTCTCCATCACAACGCCTGCATTGCATCCTTTAATAATCTCTTCATCCTCATTCTTGCAGGATACATAAATAACCGTTGGTGCACCATAAGTGACCTGCATATTCGGATCATTCACAGCCTTCTGGAAAGCCGCATTGATCTGAGCCAGAATCTCCGGCTTCTGAACCACTGTCAGATGCAGATGATCATACTGTCCCATGCAGGCCGGTGCCGCATTAGCTGCCTCAAGGATTGCCTTTAACTGTTCATCTGTAATCTGTGCCTCTGTAAACTTTCTGACAGACTGTCTTGCCGCAATTGTTTTATTAAATTCCATTTTATATCTTCCTTTCCCATTCAATATGTGGTATGTTTTATGTACTAAGTACATGATACATGCTGTTTTCGGATGTGTCAATTACGCAGTTTCATCTAACAAAGTACGGTGGAACGTACCATGATTATTATCCAGGGTTGTCGAAGAGTGCACGGGATGGACTGATTCGTTGCAGGCCGCTTTCGCTGCCCAGTGTTGGCAGCGGCACTAAGGTGCTAAAGGACAGCACCTAAGGGCCGGCCACACTGGAAGCACCTGTCAATGAATCAGTCCATCCTGTGCACTCTTTCCGAAGTATTTTGATCGTATAATCATGGTATGTTCTCCCAATAGAAAGGAGACTCAGAATTTCTTATGAATCGATTCAAAACAGTCAACGAATATATTACTTTTATGCAAAATCACCCGGAACAGGTCTGTCCTATTAAACACACATTAGATATCATCGGCGGGAAGTGGAAGCTTTTTATTGTGCTCCAGCTGTTTGGTTCTGAGCAGCTGCGGTTCAGTCAGCTGTCTAAGAATATTCCGGGGATTACGAATACGGTTTTGTCGGGATGTCTCAGGGATATGGAGAAAGACGGTATTATTCTTCGCCATCAGTTCAATGAAATTCCGCCGCATGTGGAGTATTCTCTCACCGAAAAAGGCCGGACACTCTCAAATGTGCTGCTGGCCATTGCCGACTGGGGAATGGAGAATTAGACACGAATATTTTCTCAACACAAAAAGGACGTATGAAAAACTCACACGTCCTCTTTTATATTCATATACGCTTATCTGATTACTGAGCTTCTACTAAAGCCTTTGTATCTCTTGCGATCATCAGCTCTTCGTTTGTAGGGATTACGCAAACTGTAACCTTTGAATCTGGTGTGGAGATGATGATATCTTCACCACGTTTGCTGTTCTGCTCTGCATCGATTGTGATACCAAGGTATCCAAGGTAATCGCAGATCTTGCTTCTTACGAAACCGCTGTTTTCGCCGATACCTGCTGTGAAAGCGATAACGTCAACACCATTCAGAGATGCTGCATATGCACCAACGAATCTTGCTACATTGTAGCAGAATACTTCGATTGCATCGATACAAGCCTGATCGCCTGCTTCATAACCTTCTTCAAGGTCACGGAAGTCGCTCTTGCCGCCTGTAAGACCTTCCATACCGGATTTCTTGTTCAGAACTGTTGTTACTTCGCTTAATGTAAGGCCTTCTTTGTTTGCATAGTACTCAAGGATAGCTGGATCGATATCACCTGAACGAGTACCCATTACAAGACCTGCAAGTGGTGTAAAGCCCATACTTGTATCTACAGACTTGCCGCCGTCAACTGCACAGATACTTGCACCGTTGCCAAGGTGGCAAACGATTGTCTTGAGATCTTCAACTGGCTTGCCAAGGAATTCAGCAACTCTCTTGGATACGAAGCTGTGAGATGTTCCGTGGAAACCATATCTTCTGATCTTGTAATCTGTGTAAGCTTTGATTGGCAGACCATATAAATATGCTTTCTTAGGCATTGTCTGATGGAAAGCTGTATCAAATACGCCTACCATAGGTACGCCTGGCATCAGTTCACGGCATACATTGATACCGATTAAGTTAGCTGGGTTATGAAGTGGTGCAAGTTCGTTGCATTCTTCGATAACTTTGATAACTTCATCAGTGATGATTGTAGAGCTTGCGAACTTCTCGCCGCCATGTACAACACGGTGACCAACTGCATTGATCTCTTTAAGAGATTTGATCACGCCGTATTCAGCGTTTGTCAGGCAGTCAAGAACAAGCTTGATAGCTTCTGTATGTGTAGGCATTGGAGATTCGATTGTCATCTTCTCGCCGCCGGCTGGTGTGTACACAATACGGCTGCCGTCAATGCCAATTCTTTCACAAAGACCTTTTGCCTGAACAGCTTCTGTTGTCATATCGATTAACTGAAACTTTAATGATGAACTACCACAGTTAATAACTAAAATGTTCATTGGAATAATTCCTCCTTAAAATTAAATGGTGTAACTGCTGCTTTTTGCAAAATGTACAAATTGCACGATTTTATTTCGTTAAATCATTATCAATCTGTTCATATTCGCCAAAGCATATCTATCAGTATTCTAACATACTACTTTTTAAAACGCCATATCTAATTTTAAAAATCTGGTATTTTCTTCAATTCATTTCATTAAAAGATTTTTGTGCTTTGTCGAAAACTATAGAATCCTCTTTTCCCCCATGTTATACTTATAAAGTTACCGCCTCCAATACTGGTGACAGGAAGGAGGGTTCTGCATGGATGTTTTGCTTTCTTTTATTATCGCCGTTTCGGCTGGTGTAGTTTGCCACTGCATCAACAAATGGTTGGATGGCGATAAATAGTCGGTAACCAGCCTATGGCCATAAGCTCTGCCATTAAAATAAAATTGAGAATAGAAAACACCGGGAATGCCGTCCCGGTGTTTTCGTTGTAGTTGTTCTGCATGAACCAACTGCTATCTTTTATTGCCTAATGGCATTATAGCATATGAAATTTTCTTTTTCAATATACATTAAAATAATCTACTTCATTGACAGTCATAAAAATCCCGCTTATACTTAGTGCATAGCAAAATAATAAACTATCGACATTAAGAAGGAATACTATATGAAAAGAATACTTGGAACCATCATATTAATCATTGCCATCATCTGCTTTGGATGGAGTGCTTTTTCCCTTGGCAAATACGCCTGGCAGACATGGACAACCCAGAAGAATCTGGATAACCTGGCAGATAAAGTCAACAACGACACCATCAGTATCCCAGACAGTGACAAAGAATCCGAAGATCCCGTTTCAGAATCTGAAGCAATGATGGAGAAGTACGGCGAACTGTACAAGGAGAATAAGGATTTTATCGGCTGGCTTTCTGTTGAGGGTACCAAAATTAACTATCCGGTCATGTATACACCAAAAGATCCTGAATACTACCTCCGAAAGAATTTTGATGGTGATTACGATATCGGCGGCATGCTTTTTGTCGATGCCAGATGTACCTTCAATCCATCCAGCACAGACACCATTATCTATGGTCATCATATGAATAACGGCACCATGTTCGGTCCCCTGATGGATTTTCAGGACAATGATTACCTGAAGGAACATACGACGATCACCTTTGATACCATGTACCGGCCGGGTACTTATAAGATTTTTGCCTCTTTCCAGTCTAAGGCCTACGACCCGGATTCCGACGACTTTAAATATTACGATTTCATCAATGCCAATTCTGAAGCCGAACTTCAGGATTACCTGAACAATATCAAGTCACTTTCTCTGTACTATGATGATGAGAATGCACCGGCCTTTGGCGATGAGATCATTACCTTATCTACTTGTGATTACTATACAACAGATGGGCGATTTGCCGTACTGGCCAAACGCATCAAGTAGCCGATTCACCGTCCTTCGGACAAATTAAACCTCAACTTAAATATGGCGTATAAAAGATTTCTGTATATCTTTTATACGCCATTTCTTACTCTAAGTCAGCCACTTCCTCATCACATCATTCAACACGTTCAGATCCAACGGTTTTGCAATATGCCCATTCATTCCTGTATTCTTGGCCATCTGCACATCCTCCGCAAAAGCGTTCGCCGTCATTGCCACAATAGGAACCTCACGCCGTTTATCCGGCAGACTGCGAATAGCCGCTGTGGCTTCGTACCCATTCATCACAGGCATCTGAATATCCATTAACACAAGGTCATATCAGCCTTCCGGCAGGGAGATAATCTTATCCACAGCTTCTTTTCCATTGGCTGCAACGTCCGTCTGCGCATTGGACATCCCAATGATCTCCGCTGTAATATCCCTGTTCAGGTCATTATCTTCCACAAGCAAAATACGTTTTCCTGAATAATCCGCCTTCGCAATACCCGGAAGTTCCCTGGATGGCTGATTTTCCGTTTTTCCTCCGGCAATCTGCTTCAATGTTGCTGACAAGCGGGACGGGAACAGCGGTTTCGTAATAAACGCATCCACCCCTGCTGCTCTGGCGGCTTCCTCAATCTCACTGTAATCATAGGCCGTCAGTACAATAATCGTCACCTCACTGCCAATACGTTTACGAATCTGTCTGGTGGTCTCAATCCCATCCATTCCCGGCATCTGCCAATCCATCAGAATCGCATAATAATCCTCATGGCGTTCATGTCTGTCAAATGTCCTTTTCACTGCTTCCCGACCTGATGTAACCCATTCTCCGGCAATGCCGATCTCATCCAACGCAGCAACGGTGCTTTCACAGGCCATCTCATCATCATCCACTACAAGAACAGGAAGATCGATCAGTTCTTCCATTTTAGGGATTTCTTTATCCTGCAATTTCAGATACATCGTAACAGTGACTTTCGTTCCCCTGTTCAGCTCACTCTCAACCTGTATGCTGCCATCCATCATATGAACAATATTCTGTGCAATGGCCATCCCAAGACCTGTTCCCTGTACATTGGTTGTCCGATGATCATCTGCTCTGGAAAAAGGCTGAAACATCTTTTCCCTGAATTCTTCTGTCATGCCGATTCCATTATCTTCGATACTAAACACAAAACATCCTAGCTTGGAATATCCATTCGGTTTTTCTTCAATTGAAAATGTAATTCTGCCGCCATCCGGTGTATACTTGATGGCATTGCTCATCAGGTTAATGAATACCTGCTGGATACGCAGACTATCGCCGCAGACGGCCTCATGCTCAATATGATTGATATTGACTTCAAATGTATGATGATGTTCTTCTATCCCCGTTTTGACCATATTGATCAAATTATCGACCAATTCCGCGAGATCAAACTCTTCATCTGTCAACGAGATCTTGCCGCTCTCTATTCGCGCCATATCAAGCACTTCATTGATCAGCCTGAGCAGATGTCTGCTGGATTTTGTAATCTTCCCCAGACATCCGACGAGACGCTCCTGATTGTCAATATTGGCACCGGCAAGAGCCGTCAGACCGACAATGGCATTCATCGGGGTCCTGATATCATGGCTCATATTGGACAGAAACTCTGTCTTGGCCTTATTGGCACGCTCCGCTGCCTGAAAAGCTTCTTTCAAAGTCTTTCTGGAGGCAATTTCTTTCTTCTTTTCTTCAGTGACATCCATGGATACCCACAGGACTTTTGTCATGATCCCCGACTGCCACTCAACAGGAATAAAAGAAGCAATCCTAAATATTTGCTCATCTTTAGAACAATATTCAAATTTATAGACATCCTCTTCATCCGTGATATGGATTCTGAGATTCTCCGGCTGCAGACACTGAACCAATTTATCTGTCTCCCCCACCATCTTGAACTTCTCCGTTACCATTCCCACTAAATCACTGTAGCTGCCCTTTGAAGGATATTTCTGATCCACATTAATAGTATGATATTCATACCTGTCATTCTCCAGATCGCATACTGCAAAATGATCTACCACATGGATCATACTATGAATAATATGTTCCATAGCGGAAGCTTCTTTTTCTTTATCGATATTCAAAAAGATGCCCGCAATACGGCGAGCACTGCCGTCTCTTCTTCTCGTCACCTCTGCAACCGCCCGATACCAGTGATAACTGCCATCCTTCATGCGAAGCCGATATTCAACATTATACTTCGTCGCATTGGTTTTATCGCAGAGTGTATCATGCAGTGTCAAAAGAATCCTCTCATAATCTTTCGGATGCAGAAGATCCGACCATGACTCCAGGCGATTCGGAAAATCCAATGTATCACGGTATCCCAATAATTTTCGAAACGGCGCACTCCAATTCACATTCACGATATTGCTTTCTCTATCACAATCCATATACCACGGCGCCGCCTGCAAAGCCTCACTCATCAGCGTGTAATTCTCATGTTCCCAATCTGCACGGACTGCCATTACCCAGATTGGCATTCCTTTGCTGTCCACAGCGTCCTCTTTGTATAATCGAACTGCAATCGGTGTCCCATCACCGGTCAACATTCTTCCCTCACCGCCGCCGCGAATCTGTCGAAAGCGTTCCGTTTCCAGCCAGCTGATACTTTCCCCATAAAAGATATTTCTCAATGAGCCTTGAGCCAGGGCATTAAATTCTTCCAGACTATAGTCAAGCGTACTCAGTAAATAATCGCTGACAGACAGAATCGTCAATGCCTCATCATAATATCCCACGATCGTACCAACAGAATTGTTCATGGCAATGACATTCTTGACCACCTTCATGGCCTCCTGCCCAATCTGTTCTTCTTTATCCAAGTATATCCGTTCTTCCCTATAACCAATATGGTTCATTTCAACACTAAACTCCTTCTATATTACACACATCACAAAAACGTGTACTGCTGCACATTTTCCTGCCTTTTTATTGCATTTCGCAATTGTGCTTTACAATACACAAAAAGCCGCCTGAATAAGATAAACTTACACAGACGGCGTAAAAGGATCCTTCATCCTCTCTCTAATCAATCATTCATTGATGCAACCGGCTGTCTTAGCTTAACCGTGCAAACCACAGTCAGGCCGTAGACCCATTTGGCTTTGTGTCCCTGCCTTTCGGCAGGTTTACCCAAGTATAAAATTGTATACCAAAATTGTAGACATTAATATTCAGTATTATTCTACTGAATATTACAGTCGCTGTCAACCACGAAACCCTTAAGAATTTATTAACAGCCACTCATCGAAGTCATCCCGCCGAATAATTAAAGGTTCCTCCATCCGCACATCACCTCCCAGATCAATCCATTTTCTTAATTCCTATTCCTATATTTTTATTTTACACCAACAATCTAAATCTTTCGAGTCTATTATTGTCTACGGGGCTGCACAAAAAACAAATCGCCTGCAGCTCAAAAACTTCAAAACGGGATTAGAAATGAGTCCTCCATCACAGGTGCTTCTAACCTGGCCAGTACTTAGGCACTGTCTTTTAGTGCCTTATGTACTGCTGCCAGGGTTAGGCAACGCGAGTGTGCCTGCGATGGAGGACTCATTTTAATCCCGTTATCAATACATCTGAGCTGCAGGCCAAGTGCAGCCCCATTTTTTAATGAAGTGCTTTCAGCGTATGGAACGCCTCTTTCATATCCTGTTTCACCAGTTTCTTCTGCAGCGCATACTGTTTTGCATAGAAATCATGGTTCTCTGCATTGGTATAGTACAGTTTCTTGATCTCCAGACTTTCAGTCAATGCCGATTTCATATCCGTGATATGTCCCAGGGCGTAAGCACCAACGATACAGTCTGTCACAACTGCGCCGCCGGCATTCTTCAGAGTAATGACTTCACTTCCCAGCATATCGGATTTCATCTGGTTCCAGATTTCACTGCGGCTGCCGCCCTCTGTGATGGTGATGCGGCTCATATCCACGCCGGCACTGCGGTACAAGTCTGTAATCTCCATATAATCATAGCCAATGGCCTCCAATACCGCATGCCAGAGTGTGGCTTGGTCTGTATCCAGTGTCATATTAAGGAAACAGCCTGTAGCTTCTTTGACATCGTTGGTACCGCCTGTCAAATACGGCAGGAATAGTACACCATTGGAACCTGCCGGGATGTCTTTGGCTGCATCGTTCAGTACGTCAAAGTAATCCCCATCTTTTTCCTGTCCGCATACAGAGTCCTTGAACCAGCGCAGTGCCAGACCGCCGGTACGGATATATCCCCAGTAGAAATAGGTATCCGGCAGTGTCCCGCTGTTGAAGATCAGGCCGGCACCTTTCTTGCTGAGCTCCGGAATAATCCCCTTTGTAGAAACACAGAACATAGAACAAGTACCTGCTACATCTACGGCCTGTCCTGCCCCCATATTGCCGCTGCCCAGCATCGACTGCATGGTGTCACCGGCACCGCCGCAGATTGGTGTTCCTGCTGCCAAGCCTGTCTTCTCAGCCATCTCTTCTGTCAGATGGCCAATGATATCCCACGGTTTAACAATCTTCGGCATCATGGATTCTTCAATACCGAGAAGCTTCAGCTGCTCCGGTGACCAGCATTTCTCCTCCACCTTATAACCCATGCCCCATCCGGACATAGCGCCCCAGTCAATAAACATATCCTTTGCCTTCAGGCCGGCCAGATGGGCCAGCACATAAGGCGCATTATGGATAAACTTTGCGCCGCGGGCCTTAAAAGCCTCATTGTTCTTCAGCAGCCATCTTGCAAATAAGGCAGGAAACATGCATTTTGCTTCAGGGTTTCCGGTTTCTTTGCCCCAGATATCCAGGTCCCAGCTGTTAATCAGCAGTTCATCCTCCTGAGTTCTTGAATCAAGATAATTAATATATGGCGTAATGGCATTGCCCTCTTCATCCACACCGGCAATACCGCAGATAATACCGTCACCCATAATGGACTGAATCTGCTTTGGATCCAGACCCTTCTCACGCATCTGGCGGCTGCATTCAGCCATACCCTTCACAGTCAATGCCAGATATTCATCCACATCCATATCCACCCATCCCGGATGCGGGTAAGTCAGTGTTGTCGGCGCCGATGTGGATGCCACGCATTCCATCTTCTCATTATATACGGTTACTTTTACACTCTGTGTTCCTGCGTCAAATCCAAGATAAAATTTTTCCATTTCCATACCTCCGATACATTCTTCCAGTCAATCATCTGTGACTCTGTACAGCATTCTTTTCATGGAGATTACATTTTATCAAAAGTCCGATCATAAAGCTCCAACAGCATTTCCCATTGGAATTTCCTCTTTCATAAAGAAAAAGCCCTGAATCCTCACAGAAAGAATTCAGGGCATATATACAAAGGTCAACATTCAAATAAAATGCAAATCTTCTTCTCTCTCATCCAGACTATACTGTCGGCCCCGGAATCTCACCGGATCATGCATCCGAAAAGCTGCGCTGCAGCACTTCTTCGCTCGCGGGCTCTACCGCCGGTAGGGAATCACACCCTGCCCTGAAAAGATGTTTTACAACATAGACATTATAACTCTTTGTACGCTTTGTTTCAATATGTTTTTGGCAAAAATGCACAAAGCTCTGCAAACTGCAGCCAGGATTCAATGCCGCTTTGCTATTCCCGGCTCACGGCATCTACAAATCTGCCACGCAGGTCTTTAAAACCTTGCCGATACTGTCATGAATCAGCAGATTGGCCTGACGATCGTATGGTGTCTCGCTCTTGTTGATTAGCACCAGTTTATTTCCTTGATAATAATTAATAAATCCTGCCGCCGGATAAACATTCAAAGATGTTCCGCCGATAATCAGTACATCCGCTTCTGCAATGGCACGCACGCTCTTACTGATGGTTGTATCATCCAGTCCTTCCTCATAAAGGACAACATCCGGCTTAACCATGCCGCCGCACTTCTCACATCTCGGCACACCTTCCGAGTTCATCACGTAGGAAAGATCATAGAACTGTCCGCACTTCATGCAATAGTTCTTCATAATAGTGCCATGAAGCTCGTAAACCTTCTCCGAGCCCGCCTTCTGGTGCAGTCCGTCAATGTTCTGAGTCACAACCGCCTTCAGTTTGCCAAGCTTCTCCAGTTTTGCCAGTGCTTTGTGGGCCTCATTCGGCTCTGCATCTGTGTATACCATGGTTGACTTATAGAAATCATAAAAAATCTCCGGCTTTCTCATAAAAAATGTATGGGAAAGAATCTGTTCCGGTGAACAGCCGTATTTGTGAACGGTATTGTAAATGCCTGTTTCACTTCTGAAATCCGGAATACCGCTCTCCGTAGACACACCGGCGCCGCCAAAGAATACAATGTTGTCTGACGCTTCAATCATTTCCTTTAACTTGAGAATATTCTCCTGTTCACTCATGCTATCCACACTCCTTTATTCATCACACTTACCAAACAGTTACTTCTGACGAAAACTCCTGACACTGACCGGCGGCCATCTTCGCTCCATATCTCTGAGATTGATACCCGCAGTGTCAAGGATCATCGGATCTTCAATCTTTTTAAAACACTCCAGTGCACTGTCCGGCTGAGCATCCAGCAGCCAGGCACGCCCTTCAAGAAGCAGATAATCATCATCCCCGCTTTCTGACCATGCTTTGTGAAACCACTGAGCCGCTGCCTCATTCCTGCCCATTCCTGCCAGCAGCTGTCCCTTCACCGCCATCAGATCAGCCGCTTCGGGCTCAATACGAAGGGCTTTCTCTATGGCCTTCATTCCCTGGCGTACTCTTCCCAGCTGTTCATCCGCCATGGCTTCATAATAGTACCCGTCTGCTTCCCGACCATTCAGAACAGCCGCCTGGCGGCCGCATACTTCCAACCGCTTAATCTCTCCAAGATCTGCGCATTCTTCACGCATCAGCGCCAGTGCCAGCCTTTCACATTCTCTCAGACAGGCCGAATAATCATTCCGTATAGTGCTTTGAAGAAAGATATCCACACAATCATATCTCAGCAGCGCGTTTTGTCCACCGCTGCTGTTCATCACTTTCAAAAGCGGTTGATAACGGGCATCATCTTCTTCCACAACCTCATAGTATCGTTCACCAAAACGAGCTGTATATACCGATCGCCGCAAGTCTTCCGGAAGCAGCCAGACATCTCTGACATCTGCCCGGATATTGCCCTCAAGAAACAATGACGGCCTGAGAATCCTTTTTCTGACCTCCGCCCTCCTGTACCATCCGGTCACATACCAGCTGCCGTCCCGCTCCTGTACAAAAACCACCGGAACATCTGTCAGACATTCACTTTGTACCGTTCCTTCATAAAAGTCTTCCAGATTGATGCAGATCTCATCATTCTTCTCCCGTGATCGTGTCAGTCCGTAACACACGCCGTTATAATCGAAGAACTCATTCATCAAAAGGGTTGAATCATCTTCAATCCTTACAACCAGAATTGCCATCTCTCCCCCTCCCTTCCTATTGTTCAAAAAAGGCTGCCAAAAACGCCGTGGATTTCTATCCGCTGACGGCATTTTGCGGCAGCCATACTCAGCCGATCACTTCACAGCGACGGCTCTATTAGCATTTCTCAGGTTCCGGATATGTCTCTCCGAACAGTTCCACTGTCATAGACTGGATCTTCTGTTCCTCAACCGGTTTATCCTGCCATCCTGTTCTGACAGATGCAATCTTATCAACAGTCTCAAGGCCTTCAATCACCTTGCCGAAAGCGGCATACTGACCGTCAAGATGCGGCGCATCTGCATGCATAATAAAGAACTGGGAGCCAGCTGAATTCGGCATCATAGAACGTGCCATAGACAGAACGCCTCTTGTATGCTTCAGGCTGTTCTTTACACCGTTCATATCAAATTCACCTTTGATGCTGTAGCCCGGTCCGCCCATACCTGTACCCTTCGGGTCACCGCCCTGAATCATAAAACCAGGAATGACTCTGTGGAAAATCAGACCATCATAAAAACCCTTCTGAACAAGAGAAATAAAGTTATTCACTGTATTCGGAGCGATTTCAGGATATAATTCAGCCTTCATCACATCTCCGTTTGTCATTGTAATTGTTACAACTGGATTTGCCATTGTATATCTTCCTTTCATTGAAAGATTCTGCCGATGCAAAAAACGTCTGCAAAATCTTATGCTTTAATAACTCCATTGTACAGAAAAAACCCCTTTCTGTAAAGGGGCTTTTCCTTTCCCGGAACATTCATCCCGGTAAATATTTAAATCAGTTTTGTGCTTTCAAGTTTCTCAATAAAAGCATCGTTGAGCTTGATGATCGGTTTTCTGAGAAGCAGACCGAGGAGCAATGAAGGAATCAGGTACAACGCCATCTTGCCCATCTCAACCATATAATAGTTATCATAGAATCCCGCAATACATTCACGCATAGCGTTCATACTATGTACAAACGGCAGCAGCGGGTAAACCACCTGGAAGAATTTCGGTGCACATTCGATTGGGAATGTACCGCCGCTTCCGGCTACCTGCATAACCATCAGTACAACGGCTACCGCTTTGCCGATATCTCCGAAAGAAACCGTCAGTGCATAGATAATATTCACATAAACAAGACTCGAGAAGCATCCTGTAACAACAAACAGGAACGGGTGCTCGCATTGGATGCCGAGGAAATATAAATCTCCCAGACAAATCAGTGCACTCTGCATGATACCGATGCAGATCAGCAGCAACATACGCCCCAGATACAGCTGATGCTCCATTGGATGCAGCAGTTTCTCTTTGGTTGACTCAGATACCGTTACCTTCAGCATTGCCGCCATAACAACGGCACCAACCCAAATGGCCAATGTTGAGTAGAAAGGTGCCATGGCTGAACCATAATTCTCAATCGGATAAATCTGATTTTCATGAAGTTTAACCGGTGACGCAATAAATGCCGCCATATCTTCAGGGCTCTCCTGAAGCAGATCTGTCAGTGCATCCAGACTGCCCTCTTCCGTAATCCGCTTTGATACTGTGGACAGCTTGTCAGATGCTTCTTTTAATAACTTAACAGAATCATCCAGTACATTCTGCACATCCGTCAAATCAGAAGAAGCAGAATCTGTCACCTTCGAAATATCCTTCACACTGCTGTTAAGCTGTGTCAGTAAGCTTGACACGGAATCACCTGTATTCGTCAAACTGTCTGCCAGATCATCCAGATTGCTCTTCACATTCTTCTCATAGGTATTCTTAACAGCAGATACAGAACTCGTTGTCTGTGAAATCAGATCATCAATTTCCTTCTTCAAGGTGGACGCATCTGCAGTAGCATCCGTCACCTTAGATGCGGCATCTTCAATCTTATTCTTGATGGCTGTCTGTCGTTCAATGGCTGTATCAATCAGATTATTGATATCCTTGATGGCAGAATTCAGTATTGTCAGATCCGGGAATTCGTCACCGATGGCTGTCAGTGAATTCTCAATCTCTGTATACTTGTCAATAATTCTCTGGACTCTGTCGCTGACTGTATACAAAGCTTTTGCAGAGGCTGCCGCATCATCTGTATAGGAATCCAGTGCTTTGCCCACGGCATCAGAAACAGCTGTATAAAATTCTGCATTCTGTGCCAGCGCATCACTGATTGTCGATGTAGTTCCTGATAATGCACTATTCAGTGAATCAATGCCGTCACCGGCTTTGTCAATCGCTGCGATACTGTTCTTTGTACCAGAACCTGACTGCTGAAGAAACTCTGTCGTCGTATCCAGCATCAGCGCGCCTGCCTGTGTCATATTCGAAAAGGACTGCACCGTATCTGCAGCATTGCCCAGATTCGTAGAAATCTGTGAAAGAGAAGATGCCAGATTATCGATAATCGATTCATCTCCCGCCTCCTTGGAGGCTGTATTCACCAGCTGCAGTGCCTCAAGGGCTGTCTTGGAAATTGTATCCAGGAAAGTCTCATTCACCTGCTGCTGAACCGCATTGGCACCTTTTGTTGTGACAATCGGTGCAATCGCATTGGATTTCTCATTCTCATAATAGGTAATCGTCGGATGAACAACATCCTTCGAGAAAATACTCATGAGATTGCGGCTGAAATCTTCCGGAATAACCAATGCTGCAAAATATTTGCCGGATTTGACACCGGAAGATGCATCATCCGCTTCTGTGAAGACCCAGTTAAAATTATCATTTTCTTTGAGGGTGTCCAGAATCTGATCGCCCAGATTCAGGTTCACGTTGATCAGCTCACTGTCATAGCCTTCATCCAGACTGGCAACTGCAATCTTCAGATTACCTGTGTTGCCGTAGGGATCCCAGCTGGCAGCAATATTAAACCATGCATAAAGAGTCGGAATAACAGTAATACCCACGATAACAATCATGGCAATAACATTTGATCGAATTTTTGATACATCGTTTTTGAAAATCCGAAAAATATTTTTCATTATTCTGCCTCCTTTCCACGGAATTTTTCAAGCATTTCATCAAAGGACATGCCTGCGATCTTCTGCTGCTCTTCAAGCTTGTGATGTATAAATTCTACAATAATCAGCCATACAGCAATCGCAATGATTGATACGATCCAGAGTGTCAAAAAGACGATCTTGGACTCCAGACTAAACATCAGTATCAGGAAAATCAGCGGAATCACAATAATTGCTGTGAAGCCGAATTTCACCATTTTGCCGTAATTCTTTTCAAAGGCCTGCGCCTTCCTAGCTGTCTCTTCCCGAAGATTTTCAATTGACAGAGACGCCTTCAGGAGCATTGTCAGCTGCTCATGTCTGCTCAGTTCTTCATCCGGTTCTTCACAGATCATAAACTCTGTCTCCGCCAGCTTCTTGTCAAATAATGCGTTCAGTCCTCTCAGAGCCGGTCTGAGACCCAGACCGATCAGCAGTGAAAGCGGCACATAACACAGCAGCAGAATAAGAATATCCTTTACATATGCATTGCCATACAATCCGGCAACACATTCACGCATCGCATTGACGCCATATGCAAACGGCAAAAACGGATGGACATTCTGGAAAAATACCGGTGCCATTTCCACAGGATATGTACCGGAGGAACCCGGAATCTGCCAAATGACAAGAATAACGCATAAGGCTTTGCCGATATGTTTGAACGTCAGAGATAACGCATAAATAATATTTACATAAACAAAGGAGCAAACAACGCCAATCAGCACCAGTCTGGCCGGTTCCACTACCTGTGCCCCCGGGAGGAATATATCACCCAGACACACAATAAAGCCCTGTACCATACCGACAACAATAAACAGCAGCCAGCGTCCCATATACAGTTCTGATGGCTTATAATATTTCATTGATTCATCACGATCCACTTCCATCTTGAGAATCGCAATCAATACGATACCGCCGACCCAGATCGCCAGATTCGTATAGAAAGGGATCATGGAAGAACCGTAATTCGCCACTTCAAAATAAGTCTCCGTCTCAAGTTCGACCGGAGATTCCATAAACGATGCAATTGTATCCGCATCAATACCTTCCAGTGAAAGCAGCTTCTGATAAGCTTCAGAACTGATAATCGCATTCACATCGCTCTGAATATCATCCAGACGATCACTGACAGATGACAGCGCTGACTTAGTGCCTGTTAAGGCTGATTTGACATCACTGAGACTTGTATCCAGCTGATTCAAAACCGCCTTCAGCTGTTCAGATGTTGAAGGTACGCCGTTGAGCAGTCCTGTCAGCTCACCCGTCAGACTTGAGAATGTATCCAGAGTCTGATTCAGCTGAGGAAGTACGTTCGTATCAAGGGCTGTTCTGAAAGAATGGAGTCCATCAATACTGTCTGATGTGATAGATGCAATCTGCTTTCTTGTATCAGAAGTTGTTGTAATGGCATCACCGATACCTTCATTTCCTTCTGTCAGATTCACAACCAGTTCCTTGTTTCTGTCATTCTGATCTCTTAATTTGGCAAGATTCTCATTCAGACGGTCAATAATACCTGTGGCAATCTCACCATCGACCTGGTCACCAATCTTGTCCGACAGATCCTGAAGATTATTGAGAATCTCTGCATTCAGATCAACAACTGTATTCACAGCATCCAGCGCATCACCGACTGTTGTGTTGATCTTGCCGGCTTTTGTCTCAAGATCCGTCAGTCCCTCAGATGCTGTACTGTGCGCCTTGTTCAGCAGCTGTTCACCATCTGATAAAGATTTAGATAAAGCAGAAGAAAAATCTCCGGCTGCATCTCTTGTCTTCTTCATCACCTGATCCGCGTCCTCAAGAGCTGATGATCCTGATTTGGCCGCTTTATTCAAAGAATTCGCCGCATGTCCCGCATTCTCAATGAGATCATGGGTATCAATTGAATGAGAGCCAAAATTGCTTAAAAGATCTTCGTATTCTTTGATATTGTCATTGGCCTTTTGAAGCATCTCATTGATATCAGAATTCACACGCCCCACAGAATCTGCCACATCCGATACTGCATCCTTCAAAATATCCGATACAGATTCCGCTGCGATAGATGAAAAAGTACTGTTAATCTGAGACTGGATCGTGCTTGCACCGCTGCTCGTAATCTTCGGCGCAATCGCATTGGCCTTCTCATTGATATAGTACTCCAATTCCGGTGTCTTCAGCTCGCCTGATAAAATACTCAGAAGGGAACTGCTGAAATCCTCAGGAATAACAATGGCTGCATAGTACTCCCCTGATTTTACACCTTCAATTGCCTGTTCCTCATCAACAAAGGTCCAGCCAAGCTGATCATTCTCCTTCAAATTCGATATAATCTCATCTCCGGCATTAATCTCCAGATCATTGCTGGATGCGTCCTTGTCATTATTAGCCACTGCTACCTTGATCCCGGACGTGTTGGCATATGGGTCAATATTGGCAATGATATTAAACCAGGCATAAAGCGAAGGAATAATCGCCACACCGATAATGACCAGCAGCGCCGCCGGATTGTGGAAAAGCCGCCCCAGGTCACGGCGGAAAATCCGAAATGCGTTTCTCATGTAAACTGCTCCTTTTTCATAAATAAGTTCTATTAATAGATATCATGTTGATTTTCTCACAAAAAGTATTATATTAATGGACAGTGTAATTTACAACCATCAATCACGCATATATATGTCTATTAATTGTCTCTTTTATTCAATATGTCCAATTGTACTTTTTTAAAGAAAACCCTTTAAAAATTTAATGATTTTCCCATTTATTTTATCATAACTTATTGGCTTTGCCCACAAAAAAAAGAAAGGTTCTGCAATAAGCCGTTCCTTTCTTTTTGGGTGGAATTTTGGTGGACATCTGGTTGATGCTGTCCATTTTTTCACATCACGTATTGCATGAAGCAAAAAAGGAATCCACTCGGGATTCCTTTTCTACTCAGGTTTTTATAAATCATGCAGAAGATGGGAGTTGAACCCACACGAGTGTTACCTCACTAGAACCTGAATCTAGCGCGTCTGCCATTCCGCCACTTCTGCGTGCTCACTTATAATACCAGATGCTTTAGAAAAATGCAAGCCTTTTTTTGAAAAAATTTAAATTTTTTCAAAAATAATGACTTTTATGCCTTTCAGTGTCCTCAACGGCAGTTTTGACGTCTACTCTTTGAAGGCAAATAATCGCTGCCCCAGATAATTAAAGCCGGTAAAAAGGCACATGCCCGCCAGCATAGCGGCATTCTCCTGTATCTTCTGACCTGCGCCTGACATCACATACATCACTGCCGGTTTTGCAATACCGTAAGCCAGTATATAGCATACCGCAATATTGACTGCAAAGCGCAGCACCTGCTTCCATGAACGTTCTTTATTCTGGAAGGTGAAGTATTTATTCAAGAAGAAACTGAGAATGCTCGTCAGAATATAATTTGCTGCCGATGACACCCAATAGCTGCAGGCCGCCAGATTATACAGTCCAAACATGATGGCTGTACCGACAACTGTATTGATGCACCCCACAATGATAAATCGCAGCAGTTTCTGGTCAACTAATTGCATTATCTTTTTAATCATAATCTATTCCGCCTGCGCTTCCTGTTCCAGCCGCTCCGCTTCTTCTACCGGATGCAGAAGACCATCTTCCACCCAGATTCCATTCTCCAGATGAATTTTGTAAATACAGCAATTAGACAGCCCTGATCGCCAGAAGTCTTTCAGTTCGCAATGATCGATGCAGCTCATAATTCCCCTGAGAGCCGCACCATGGGATGCGGCAAGCACTGTATGCACTTCTTTATTCTCTTTTGAAAGCTCTGACAGCATATCCAGAAACTTCTGTGCACGGTTTTGAAGTTCCTGAATGCTCTCTGCTCTTTCCGGCGGAACATAAGCTTCCGGCGCATCAAACAAATCCTTTATCATCGGGTAGGGCTTTCCTTCATCCACGCCGAAATCCATCTCCTGAATTCTTGCATCCGGATGCACCTCCTCAAAAGTTCTGCCGGACACAATGGCAGCCGTTTTCCTTGCCCGCACCAGCGGACTTGAAAAAACTTCATCAAAGGCAATGCCCTGCTGCTTAAACCAATCCGCAGCAAGTTCTGCCTGATGGATTCCCCTATCATTTAAAGGAATATCACTCATCCCCTGGATCAGACAGCGTTTATTAAAATCTGTCTCTCCATGTCTTATAAAATAAACTACCATTTTCTATTTCCTCATTCTTTCCTAATCAATTGATTTTTTATCTGTCCCTTCCTGTCTATCATCCGAATCATTCATCGGATCTCCGGAAATTTCCGTTGATAATCCTGAATATCTACATAAACCATATGTCCTTATTGGTGGATGATACGCTGACAACCCCTGCCTGCAAAAGTGACATTACATCTTCCTTGTCTGACACAAGACCGCCGGCAATAACCGGAATCTGTGATATCCGACAGACCTTTTTCACCACTTTCGGCATCAGTGCCGGCAATACTTCGATGACATCCGGTCTGGCCCCTTTCACATGCTTCTGAATATTCTCATAGGCCATGGAATCGATGACAAATAACCGCAGCACCGATGTCAGTCCGATCTCCCCGGCATGCTTGATCAGCGCCGGTTTAGTGGAAATAATACCGTCAGCCTTCGTATATTTCTTAATAAAATCTACCGCTACATCTTTGGCCGACAGCCCATTGATCAGATCCAGATGGACCAGTGCCATCTTGCCTGCCTGTTTCACTGCATCTACAATATCTGCAATATTACAGATATCTCCATATAAAATAAAAACAACCCGAATATCACTTTTCAGGCATTCTTTTAAACCATGTTCATCCTTGATTGCCGCGATGACCGGAGAATCCTCCAACGCGTCTTTGAACTCTCTGTTCATTTTCTATCCCTCATTCTGCCTCTGCTGCACTCTCGCTCTATGAAATGCCTGTTATTTAGAAATTCTGCTATTCTGCAAAGTCTGCATTCTGCCCAACAACACGATATCCCACATAAGCAATCTGCGTCGAATCTTGCTAACGCTCATTATATAATGAAATGAATGGCTTCGCAAGACGCAAAAAGACCGAACCTGTTTAGATTCAGTCTTTTTGTTATTCCAACCCTGTCTATTCAGATATCCGCTCCACCGGACAATGGGTTTATTTTTCCTGAAATTTCCAATACTTTCAGTTTTACAACTGCAGTCCTGACAACAGATGCCTGATTGTACTCAAAATTTCTTGTTTCCTCATATCGATTCATAATAATATCATCAATGGCTCTCTGCTTTTCTTCACCTTCCAGAAATTCCGCCTCTGCCGTTCCCATCACGCTCTTAAATCGCATTGTGACATCTTTCTTTTCATAGATGCAATCCATTTTCAAAGGAATGTCCATCTCAAAAGAGCATCTATGATTTTTCTTAAGCAATTCATATTTTCTGCCCGCCATCGCACCATGGATGTACAACTCAATATGCCCTTCTTTGACTTCATAGGCAAAATTAACGGGAACAATATAAGGGAAATCCCCATCCGCAAGACCAAGCCGCACGATTTGGCAACCGTCTATAATTTTTATAATTTCATCAAAATCTGTAACTTCTCTATCTTTACGCCGCATAATCTTTCAACATTAACTCCTTTTATCTCCAAAACATTAAGCAATGGTTTCTGCTGTTTCTCCAGCTTCTACAGCGTTATTTTTTTTTACGTCACCTGTATAAGCCGGAGCTGTACGATCCAATGTGCCCTCTGTGGATGCGACACAGGCTGCCACAACAAGGTCGCCGGTTGCGTTTGTTGCTGTATGGATCTGGTCGATAATTCTGTAAATACCGGTTACAAGACCGATAACTTCAACAGGGAGTCCCATCGTTGTGATCATTGTTGTACCAATGACAAGACCAATCTGAGGAACAGCTGCACAACCTACAGAAAGAAGTGTTGCTTGCAGAACCAGTGAAGCCATCTGGCCGATGGTCAGCTGGACACCTGCCACCTGAGCGGCAAATACAACAATCAGACCAAAGAAGATACCTGTACCATCCATGTTGGCTGTTGCGCCAAATGGAAGAACGAAGCTGGCTGTTTCTTCCGGAATACCCAGTTTTTCTTTGGCATTCTTCATAGAAACAGGGAGAGATGCCATGGATGTACATGTACTGAAGGCTACAAGCCAGGATTCAAAAGCGACCTTGAGGTATTTGATTGGATTAACTTTTGCCACAAAGATCAGCAGCGGTACGTACACAATCAGCAAATGTGTAAAGGCTGACAAATAATCGGTAAGAATGAATTTGAAGATGTTGCCAAGAATAGATGTACCATAAGTAGCCATGGCATTTGTCATCAGGCCAAATACACCCACAGGAATATATAAAACAATGATATCGATAATCTTATACATGATGGTTGCACCCATCTTGAAAGCTTTCTCAGCCTTTTCAGCCTTATCACCAAGGAGCATCAAAGCAACGGCAACAAAGATAGAGAACACAATGATCTGCAGCATGGAGCCATTTGTAAATGCTTCAAAAACATTCAGAGGAATCAAATCAAGCAATGTATCATAGATACCCGGCATTTCTGCAACATTAACTGTATCAACGGCTTCTGTCAATACGATACCATCACCGGGACGGATAATGTTGACCCATACAAGACCAATCGTCAATGCAATTGCAGTTGTAAATGTAAACATCAAAATTGTCTTTAACCCAATACTTCTCAGTTTCTTCAAGTCCTTCAATTCAGCCATGGCTGATACAATTGAGAAAAATACAAGGGGTACAATTACCATTCGAATCAGTCGAATAAATACATTACCAAGGAATGACATAAAGTCGCAGACAGCTGCAATCCATGCAACGTCACGGCCGCCCATAAAGCTCATTCCAAGACCAACGGCAATACCTGCCACCAACGAAATCATTATAATCTGCCACATTTTTAATTTGTGTGTTTTCTTTGCTGCGGTTCCTTCCATATTCCATCTCTCCTTAACCAGAAAATATTCAGGGCGCATGAAATGACTTTTATCATTTTCATACGCCCTTGCATGAGATTCTCTTTATTCAAAAATTATTTAACTTTCTATAATTAATTAAAGTTTTTTCATTGCTTTGCGATAAGCTTCAAATGTGAAATCAAGAATGTTATCATCATGAACTGCTGATACACTGTATCTGTTGGTTGGCTTATTGTAAATACCCTCCATCAGCAGCAGATAATCAATCTTCTTTCTTGTTTCAAAATCAGATGTCTGGATATCACGGAATTTCTCAATCTTCACATCTGTCAGCAAAATATTAAATACTGTACCAACACCGACTGTCTGCATCGGAATGCCTTTTTCCTTGAAGATTTCTTCCAGACCTGCTCTTAACTTATCTGTCTGTCCGACAATATAATCGAATTTCTTTTCAAGTACACCAATAGTTGCCAGACCAGCTGTCAGAATCAGCGGATGTCCGTTGTATGTACCGCTGTGGAATAATACATCTGCCGCACTTGAACGTTTGCTGTTGGATGCATCAAAGACATCTGAACCGCTTAACGGAGCAGCTTTCATCAGAATATCTTTGCGTCCGCCGACAACACCCATCGGTAAACCGGCACCCAGTACTTTACCAAGACATGTCAGGTCAGGTTTGATATGATAATAGCCCTGTGCACCGCCAAGGGATACACGAAAACCAGTCTTAACTTCATCAAAAATCAACAGGATACCCAGTCTCTTTGTCACTTCACGAAGACCATCCATAAACTCCTGTGTTGCCGGACAATAGCCTGTCAGCACCGGCTCCATGATGACTGCTGCCATCTCATCCTGATGTTCTTCAAGAATCGCTGTTGTTGCCTCCAGATCATTAAATGGAAGAATGATTGTATTTTCTTTCTGAAATGGTTCAAGTCCAAGGGATTCAGGAATCGGTTCAGGTCTTCTGACATCACCTTTTGCAGAATTGACACTGAGTAATACCTGATTGTAACCGCCATGATAATGACCTTCAAATTTACCAATCTTATATTTACCTGTATAAGCATAAGCCATTCTTAATGAAAACAAAGTTGCTTCTGTGCCGGAGTTCGTATAACGCAACATTTCAATGCTTGGATAGAGTTCTTTGATCTTTTCAGCCATCTTAGCTTCCAGAGCATGCGGTGTACCATAAAGGATCGCACCGTTTTCAATCTGCTTCATCATGGCTTCCTTTACTTCCGGATAACCGTGTCCGAGAATCAGCGGACCATAGGATGCCAGATAATCTACATATTTATGCCCATCCACATCATAAAGCCACGGGCCATTGCCACCCTTCATATGCAGCGGAAACGGATCAAAATATTTGATATTGGCTGCAACACCGCCCGGAATCACTTTAACCGCTTCTTCATGCTGTTTCTTAGATGTTGGTGCAAATGCTTCATATTCTTTCCAGATTTCTTCTAATGTCATAACCAGTCGCCTCCCGATAAAAGTAAAAGGCGCATGGAATTAAGAAAACTTAAAACCATACGCCTTTGTATGTAATATTTATTTCGTTTGTTTTATTTGATGGAATAAATATACCACTAATGTCGTCATCTGTCAACATGTTTTTTCAATTTTTATTCCATAATATTATTTTTATGAAATATTTATTTCATCATGTTTATTTCAAAACTCAATCACTTTTCTAATGCATCCTGCCAGCTGGTACAGATGACATCTCCCATACTCAAATTCCAACCCCTCACACATCTATTCTGTAAATACATCCAAATCCCGCCACACTTCTTCCATCTCCTGAAAATGATGCTCCAGCTCCTTATTCTTCTCTTTGCCAATGGTCATCAGCAGTGCATCGATAATCGCCTGAGGTGCCACATAAGAATCAAGATAAGTGGACATATTGGCCTTTGCCAGAAGATAATAATCCGAACAGCGAATAAGGGGTGATGTCAGAAAATCCGTCAATGATGCGACTTTACAGGACTGCTTCGACATATACTGCAGAATATCCACCGTACGCTTCGAATACCGTTTAAAAGAAATTGCAAAGACAAAATCCTCTTTTCCAAGTCCATTCACCAGTTCCTCATTGTTCTGAAGATCATCAATCAGGTAAACCTGGCTGCCGGACCACCTCAGATAATACTGGAAGAAAAGTCCCAACCCGGCTGAACTCCTTGAACAGACAATAAAAATCCGTTTTGCTGTAATCAGTTCATTCACAATCGAAAAAAACATATCCATGTCCAGTTCCTGAAGGGTATCCGATAAATTCTGAATATCATCCTTAAATACCTGCGCAACGCCCTCTTCTCTTCCTTCATACACGCTATATGAAAGTGCCAGCCGCTGCGGTGTATCCATCTGATTCTGGGTCTTATCCTGCATTTCTTTCTGAAAAGATGTATAACCGTCAAAGCCCAGGAAATTAGCAAATCGTACCACACTGGCCTCACTGACACCGGTTTCTTTTGCCAGCCGCCCAACGGTGTGAAAACTGGATGCTACCTGATGCGCCAGTATGTAATCTGCAATCTTCTTCTGAGTTTTACTCATCTCTTCACGTTTTCTGGCAATCTGTTCGTATATATTATTCATCGGAGGACTCCTTATCTATTCTTTAGTAAGACATGATACTTTCACATTTTACCCCAATCTGTAAAGGTCTATCTATACTGTAACTTCATACACCTAACTCATATTTCCTCTTAAAGATTATCATGAAACTGTCTTTTTCTCAACCTTCCCAGCACCAAATTCCAGTAAACAATCACCCATAAATAAACTAAATTTAAGGTTGTGTCCAAATATCCATGCCTGAATGCCTCTCTGATATTACCGAACGCTATTCTGCAATTGTATAGGTTCTGTCGTAATTCTCCTGACTTTCATCCGTAAAATTGAAATAATGCCCTTTTATATCCAAAGACTGAATTTTACCTGTATCAACCAGTCGATTAAATACATACCAGGATTTTCCACTGTCTTTTAAACTTACAACTGTATTATAGGCATCTTCTCCATCAATGACATATTCTGTTCCATCTGTGTATTTCAATGTGATACTTTCAGGAACATCTTCAATATTCTTATCTGCTGTTGTATCTGCATAAACAAGACCAATAGGTGATACCTCTGCTGCAGCCCCATTTTCGTCCGTCAATGTGACACACTCCAGTTTGTCAGTCACATCAAATGTCACTAATTTCTGATCCTGAACAATCAATTGCCCACTTTCGCCATTTTCATCATCTTTGCCTACTTCCAACTCCACAAGAATGCTTTCATTTTCCTGCAAATTTCCTGCAAAACAAGTTACCAGATGAAGTTCTGTATCGGTACTGATATCCGAACGCAGAAGTGTACGTTCCTCCAAAAAGGCTCCTGACTCCGAATGCAGCAAAGGTCCTGCCAGTCCTCCATCCGGATTCAAATACCCATTAAAAGTAATTTCACCGTACCCAGACTCATACCAATCCTGCACTCCATTCGGATTGGAAATGGTATAAGACAGCATCCCATTGCCGTTTTTGTCCACTAGCAACTGTTCAAAATTAAAGGTATATCCACCAACATCTACTGAAGCATCCACATTCTGAACATTGCCGACCAATAATTCATTCGCCGTCACTGAATCAACTGCCACACGCTGTGAATCCGGGTCGTCCAACACTTCTCCGCTGGAATTTGTTCGCTCGGCATGGTCTGTCGAAATACTCTTATCTCCAAGGGCCGCATCCGCAAATGTCTCCACATCGTTTTCTGATGCCGGACTTAGTTTTGCTTCAATAAAGTGAATGGCTTCCTCTGCATAAGTTGATATTTCTGTTGAAAACATGGTTCCTGCCACTGCACAGAGCACCACTGCTGCCGCTGCAACGCGAGCCGGATGCCAATGTCTGCCGTGGCTGTTTTTACTGTGGCTATTTTTGCTATCATTGTTTTTGCCATCATTATTTTTACCGTATTCATTCTGATTACGGATTCTCTGTTTGTCATCCCGCATTTCGCCATTTTCAGTATTCATATTCTTCTGCTCTGCCATTTTCAAGACCTCCTCAAGCACATCGTCAGAGGCGTGCAGACAATCCATTATCTCTTTATAACATTTTTCATCGAATTCTTTTCGGCTCATCATTCGGCCTCCTTCAACATTTTCTTTAACTGCTCCCTGCCCCTTGCAAGTCTTGTACGGACCGTACCGTTTGGTATCTGCAAAAGTTCTGCAATTTCCGCTGTCGCATAACCTTCATAATAATATAGATACAAAATGATGCGATATTTTGTCGGCAGCGTCATCACCGCATTGAACATTTCCCGATGTTCAGGCTCCGGCATCCGCAACGTTTCCGCATAATCTTCCAGTGAAGCATGTTTCTGCCATGGAAAACGCAGGAAATTTTTGCATTCATTCAGGGTCACTCTGATGAGCCAGTGCTTGACATGCTCCTCCGATTCAAAATGCACATCGCTTTTATAAAGTTTCAGCAGCACATTCTGCGTCACATCATCGGCATCTGCTTTATTTTTCAAGTAGTTCATGGCAACTCGAAAGACTGTATCCATATACTTCCTTGCCAGACAGGTAAATTCTTCTTTCGTCAACATCTCGTTTGTACTCTCCTTGAAAGGCCTTTCACTCATAATACACCTGATATACCGAAAATGTTTCATTCCTGCCAAAATATTTTTTATGCACACTAAAAAGAGACATCCGCAGTCAGCCAGCTTCTGTGATGCTTTTCACAGGATGCCTGTTCTTTCTGCAAATGTCTCTTCTTTGTTATCTCAATATGTCTCAATGCATCTATTGTCGCACGATGCTTATCCATGCTTTTACTTGAGCACTTTCAACGTCAAACAATGCACGGCATTTTCACATGCCTGCTCATCAATTTTCACCAAAATTATGCCGCCTCAACCGCGCCTGCTGCCACAATATTAACGCCTGTGCCTGCCACATTTTCAAGAACAACGTCACCGATCGCTACCGGAGCCTGGATGGTGACACCCTTTAATGCTGCCACACACTCAAAAATCTTATCCTTCGGAATATCGGACTGTGTCTTCACATTAATCATTGGCGCCACGCCGCCGCTGACTCTGACGGTTGTTGTGACGATACGTGTCGGATTAGTGACTTCTTTTCTGGCGTAAATATCACCTTTTTTGCAGGTGTTGCCTTTAACTTCTACAACTTCTTTGCCGTCCATTGTCACTGTGAGGGCGCATCCCAAAGGACAGCCGATACAGGTTAATTCTCTTGTTTCCATTCGTTATGCCTCCTCAATTTTGATTGTAATATGCTTCAAATCAGGGTAATCTGCCAGTTTGGATTTCTGCAGGATGACCTGTTCCATTTCTCCCGGTGCCATTACAGGACGTTTGCGTTTGCTGATGAGCTCATTATCAAAATAAGTCGCAATAGCACAGTTTTTGTAAACATCTCCTACACGGAAACGAACAGTCAGTGTATCTTCCATTTCTGTCGGACGGATATATTTCGGCACTGTGTAACGCACACCGTCTACCGGCAGAATTTCCACAGTTTTCGCATCTGCTGTCTTGCCATTCTTAATATAAGCGGCTGCATTCTTACCGGCTGTGCCTGCTTCCTGGGAAACATAGTCAACCAGGTCATGTACATGCAGCACGTTGCCGCAGGCAAACACACCGTCGATGTTGGTTTCCAGACTGTCATTGACAATCGGACCGGATGTAATCGGGCTTAAATCAACACCTGCGCTCTTGCTCAGCTCATTTTCAGGAATCAGACCGCAGGACAGAAGCAGTGTATCGCATTCATAGCGTTCTTCTGTGCCTGGAATCGGACGACGGTCAGGACCAACTTCTGCGATTGTCACAGCCTTTACACGATCTTTGCCTTCAATATCGACAACTGTATGGCTGAGTTTCAATGGAATATCAAAATCATTCAGACACTGAACGATATTTCTCTTTAAACCGCCTGAATAAGGCATCAGTTCTGCCACAACTTTGACTTTGGCACCTTCCAATGTCATACGTCTTGCCATGATCAGACCAATATCGCCGGAACCAAGGATAACAACTTCACGTCCCGGCATATAGCCTTCCATATTGACCAGACGCTGTGCGGTACCTGCGGAATAAATACCTGCCGGACGATAACCCGGAATATTTAAGGCGCCTCTTGAACGTTCACGGCATCCCATAGCCAGGATGACTGCTTTGGCCTGAAGAAGAATCATGCCTTCCTCACGGTTCATGGCTGTGACAACTTTTTCATGGGAAATATCCATAACCATTGTGTTTAATTTATATTCAATCTTTCTCTCTTTGACCTGTTCGATAAATCTTGCTGCGTATTCCGGTCCTGTCAGCTCTTCCTTAAATGTATGAAGACCGAAACCGTTGTGGATACACTGGTTCAGAATACCGCCAAGCTGTTTGTCTCTCTCAAGAATCAGAATGCTTTCGATACCGTTGTCTCTTGCAGCAACAGCGGCTGCCAGACCAGCAGGGCCACCGCCAATAATAATCAAATCATATGCTTTCATCATGCGCCCTCCTATAATTCCTTGTTGGTACCGATAACGATATTGGAACCAACGCCGTTCTTTGTAATGTCAAACATGCTCATCGGCACTTCACGCTCAAGGATTTCCATTGTTCTCGGTGAACAGAAACCTGCCTGGCAGCGTCCCATACCGGCTCTTGTACGACGTTTCACACCGTCAAGGGAACGTGCGCCCAGCGGACGATGAATGGCATCCAGAATTTCTCCCTCTGTAATCATTTCGCAGCGGCAGATAATATTGCCGTAAGCCGGCTGTTTCTTAATCAGTTCATTTCTTTCTTCCAGTGTCAGGGTATCCGGATGAAGAATGCCTTTTCTGATTGGGTTGAACTTGTCGTTCACTTCAGGATTCAGCATTTCTTTCACCATATCAGCCACCATCACTGCAATAGCCGGTGCAGATGAAAGTCCCGGAGACTCGATACCTGCCACATTGATAAAGCCTTTGGCATCTTCTGCTTCACCGATCACAAAATCATCACCGGCTTCATGGGCACGCAGCCCTGCAAAAGATGTAATTACCTGACGAAGCGGTACATTCTTCACACTGAGAGAAGCGGTACGTCCGAGGGAATCCAGTCCTGCCTGTGTTGTATTGACGGCTTCTTTATCTTCCACATCGACGGCCGTCGGGCCAACCAGCAGGTTGCCGTGAACCGTCGGGCTCACAAGAACACCTTTACCCATCTTGGACGGCAGCTGGAAAATGGTATGGGATACATGCTTGCCTGCATCCTTGTCAAGCAGCATATATTCGCCCTTTCTTGCTGTAATATGTAATTTATGTTCACTGACCATGTTATTCAGTGTGTCAGCATAAACACCGGCTGCATTGATGACAACTTTCGCAGTCTTTGTCTCTTTTTCGCCGCTGTCTGTATGCGTCACTGCCAGCTCATAACCTGACTCTGTTTTCTTAATATTATCCACCTGTGTATTCAGGAAAAATTCGACACCATTGCTGCATGCATTTTCAGCATAACCCATGGTCATATGGAAAGGACATACAATACCGCCTGTCGGTGCAAATAACGCACATACGACATCATCACTGAGATTCGGTTCCATAGCGATCAGCGCCTCACGGTCAAGAATCTGAAGATCCGGCACGCCGTTGGCCCGGCCTCTCTCCATCAGCACTTCCAGTCCCTTCGGGTCCTGGTCTTTGGTACATACAACCATAGAACCATTTCTCTTAAACGGAATATCCAGCTCTTTGGCAATCTGATCCATCATAGCATTGCCTTTGACATTGACTTTCGCCTTTAATGTGCCGGGTACAGCATCAAAACCCGCATGAATAATGGCACTGTTGGCCTTGGATGTGCCGCAGCAGACATCCTCCTCACGTTCAATGACACAGACATTTAACTGATATCTTGATAACTCCCTTGCGATGGCGCTTCCTGTCACACCGGCACCGATAATCGCTACATCATACATAAATCCTTTCTCCTTTCTATTTCTCTTAACAGACAAACGGGCCTTTTATACCGCCAACCTGATGTATCATGTCAGACGATACGCTGTACGGTGATATAAAACAAAAAGCAAGGGAAATAGAGCGATCATCTCGCTCTACTTACCTTGCTCTAATCTCCCGGTAATCACTTTATTGATTTGCTGTCTTTATGTTACCACCCTCTGAGGAGAATTGCAACCTCTTTTCCGGGAATATTATGTACAAATTTTTTGTCGAATCCATGCGTTTTTAGCGCATTTTTGCATCATAAGCTTCCATTTCCATGATGCCGTCCACGATCATCTGCTCTGTAACCGTGTATGGATAAACTCTTACATCAATACCTGCCAGTGCTTTGGCTGTGACCTTTGCCAGGTCTTCCGCTTTGGCATGGATATCTGCCAGTCTTGTCGGCAGGCCAATAGAACGGCTGAATTTATACAATGCATCTCTTTCTGCATACTGCTTGTCGATGGTCAGCATAACAAGGATACCATAAGAAACAACTTCCCCATGGAGATGGCCATTTTCTTCTGTACTTGGCAGTACTGTAAAGCCATTGTAAATGGCATGAGCCAGACCTGTTGTATAGTCTACCTGTACAAAGTTAGACACGAAGCCTGTGGAAATAATGATACCGAGAATGACTTCTGTCAGTTCATCCGATACCTGATTGGCTTTGCAGTCAGCCATGGCCTTTTCACCCCAGCGCATAATCGGCACCGCACACATGGAGCTCAAGGCAATACCCATGGCATCGCTGTGGGCCGGAATATCATTTCTGGAAGAAATCGTACACTCATAATGCTTGGCCATTGTATCGCCCATACCTGCCCAAAGGTAAATATCCGGTGCCTCTGCAATAATCTGTGTATTAATAAAGATATGGTTCGGCGGAATCTTTGAGAAAGAATATTCTCTCAGGCTGCCGTCCGGATGATAAACAATGCCGAGGCTTGTGCAGGAAGCACAGGTTGAAGCAATGGTCGGAAATGTGAAAAACGGACGATTGGTTGAATGGGCCAGAACTTTACATGTATCAATAGCTTTACCGCCGCCGACAGCGAAAATCATATCCGCATCTTCAATCTGCGGTCTTAACATATCCATATTTTCAACTGAAGCTTCGCCGCCGTACCAGAAAACACCGATGACTTCAAGGCCTGCATCTTCAGCCCCCTTTAAAATACCTTCCTTTGCGGCAGCTAAAGCATGTTTACCGCCAATCACCGCCACCTTTTTGCCGTAAGCCGGGCAAACATTTTTGATATCATCGTAAGCATCAACGCCAATGGTATAACCTGGAAATAATGATTTTTGCATTTTAAAAACTTCCTTTCAAATTCATGCTATTTCTGTTTTTGTATTTTTCAGCTTTTCAAAGCGATATGTTCATATTTTAAAGCTGCATCCTCTTATTAGTTATTTTCTGAACACGTTGTAATCACCGTGCTCTTTGATATATTTTCTATTTTTATACACACCCACTGTCAGGAACGGGATCACAACAACGATAATACCGAGGTAGCCGCAATAACCGTAACCGTATTTAATGATATTGGTCAGACCCGCCAGTGAAATCGTCATGGACAGAATAATAATGAAAGCGGATACAATGGCACTTCTGACAGGTGCAGATTTGATTCCCGAAAAAATCTTCAGCTTCTCAAAACGTGTTACAAAACCGAAAATCGTCGTAACACCTGTGGAGATCAGGCATAACAGCAGACACACACCATAAATGGTTGTCAACCAGTGAATACCCATGGCATTGCAGGATGTTAAAGTTGGAATAACAGTACCACCATCCACACTTGTATACACATCTTTCCATGTCAGCAGCATAAATACGGATAAAACTAACGCAACCGCATTCATGGCAAAAGAAATCCACATGGCTTTCTTGCAGCCTTTGCTGTTTGGCAGTGGTGTGGCACAGGCAACCATCGTCGGCATTGTCACACACTGGAAACCGGCATAAACAAAAGCATTGGTAATGGCTTTCGGCAAACCCGCAAATCCTGTTGTCTGGAAATCAGCACTGAGTACAGAACCAAGGCTCACATCGCTCTTGAAAATACCAATTGTATAAATGACAACGGCAGTGACAAGAATCGCCATCCCCATGTAAGTCGATGCAGTACGGACGAGCCCTGCACCAAAAATCGTCAGTAACAAAACGATCACGCCGACAATCACGATCCCCACATAATAATTCAGACCAAAGTAGCTGGACAGTGCAGATGCCGCACCTGAAATTGCTGCCGCAACAGCCATCAACACCATAATGTTAAAGAAAATTTCAAACAGCCACTCCAATTTATCATACGGATGATACAACGCTTCAAAAAGCTGTTTATAGGAAGTCAGCCCTCTTGCATTGTACATGATCATGGCTTCTCTCATGGTCAATGTCAGCAAAAGCATGGCAATCACTGCCGAAACCGGTCCCAGCCATCCAAGTCCAACATAATACGTATTGGCCTGATTACCTGTTGCAAATCCGCCGCCGGCATGGGCCGAAAAAAGGACGGCGCCCACCGAAAATGCCAGCATGAACGGTGTCTTAATTTTTCCTCTGTCTTGTTCTCTCATTCTCAACTTCCTCCTGTTGTAACCTGCGTATCCTAAACGTGTGTATCCTGAAACGGAATTACATCCTGCCGTGAATTCAAGATTCAATGATATGCCCCGGACTCAATGACAAATCTTGAAATCAATGATAAATCCTGAAAATTCCACGCTTCAAGGCATAAAAAAAATCCTCCATCTCATACGGTCATCCGACCTAAGAGACGAAAGATAACTTCCGCGGTACCACTCTTCAATTATTCCCTCTGCTCTGCCGACTGATGTATATGATACAGTCATTCTCCATAGAACAGTTCGAGAATCTCTCTGTAGGATACAAACATATCCCTGCTTCTGTAACGGGAGCACCCGTCTGCACCTATTCTGTATAACTATACACGGTTGATACAGTCATCGGCATCTGCCGGCTTCTCTGTAAAAAACCTTCTGCCCATTTATACATTTTCAGCACAGCCGCTCTGCAGCGAGTTCGACATTTCCACAGCTTCATGCCTTGCACCACCCGGCATTTCTCTGAAAGCGCTTCCCTATCTACTACTCTGCATCACTGCGTTTCAACTTCTATATCATAGCACATTGGTATGAATAAATCAAACATTTTCATGTATTTTTATACTGTTTTGCTGTCTATATACTGTTTTTTTCATCGAACATTTCTCTTTTTTCACTTTTAATGTCAGATTTTTCCTGCTAAAATAAGTACATTAAATTAGTTTCATGGGGAGTGTTGTGAAATGAATATCAACTATCGATGCTTACGCGAACTTGAAAACAAGGGGTTATTTGAAACTCCGGAACACCGAAGCCGATTTTCCGAATTACTGAACTGCTACTGCAATTATCCTTTTTTCAACAAAGGACTGTGTAAATGCATGTATCTGTCCAGCTGGGATATGGAGCATTTTACGGTGATGCTGGATATTCTGAATGATATGACCATCAGCAAAAACCAGAACCTTCAGATGATGGAAGACAACGGCAAAGTACTGGAGGATATGTCCGATGGCTATGACCGGTATATCTTCCAATTAGCCGGCGTTTTTCTGACAGGACAAGACTTTCAAATGCCTTATGTTCCGATTGCCAAAGAAGGACAGCATATCATCCAGCGTGCCCTGGAGGCCGCTGAGGTCATCGAAACAGTTTTTAATGCCGAATAAAATTTATGGAGCAGCAGACACATTCATTGATGCTATGTCCGCTGCTCCTGTTTAATTTTCTCTGTTAATCAACAAACTTAATAGCTGTGCCATAAGCCAGCATCTCTGCTGCCCCCTGCATAATGGCAGATGATCCAAAACGTACACCGATAATGGCATCAGCCCCAAGGCTTTCGGCTTCCTTGATCATTCGCTCAACAGCCACACTTCTGGCATCATTCATCATCTCTGTGTAACCTGCAATCTCCCCACCGACAATCGTCTTCATACCTGCCATAAAATCACGACCGATATTCTTGCTTTCCACAACCGTTCCTTTCACCATTTCCAGCACTTCAAAATTTCTTCCCGGATAAGTTTCAAGTGTAATCAGTTTCATCGTCATACCTCCTGTCATCAGCTGCCTTCTCAGCAATTTGTTCTTCTGTGTCTATTATACAACAATATCTTCGTCTCTGTATAGCCTCCAAGTCCAATCGTAATGAAATTGTAAGAGGCTTCCGTATTAAGTATGTCTTTTTATTCTTCAAGCAGCAGCTTCTATATTTCCTCTCTTCAAAATCCTAATTTTTCCAGCAAAGCCGAACAGCCTTCATAGACATCTTTATATGTCTCTTTAAAATCCCCTGTATACCATGGATCTGCAATAGATCTACCCGGCTTGTCCGTAAAATCTAACAGAAGCTTTATTTTTCCTTCTTTATCCGGACCGGTAATACGCAGCGTATTTCTGATATTATTGCTGTCCGCGCACAACAGATAATCATAATGTTCATAATCCTGTCTCGTTACCTGTCGGGCACGCTTACTGCTGAAATTTGTATAAGCCGTTTTTCCAATATCATGCTTTCTCAGTTCTGCCTGGGCCGGCGGATAAATCGGATTGCCCTTGCCGTTCCAGATTTCTTCTGTACTGGTGGCGGCTGATGCAATTTCAAACTGGTCAATTAAGCCACGTTTCTCCACCATATCCTTTAAAACATATTCCGAAATCGGTGAACGGCAGATGTTGCCGTGGCATATAAATAGTATTTTTATCATGATTTTATAACCTCTTATATCTCCTCAAAACCAAAAAAGTTCTCTTTATTTTAATTTCTTTTTTTGCATAAAGCTTATTTACCAGATTAGTCAATCGTACTTTGCTAAATTACGCTTTACTAGTTTTTCTTAGAGCTCATCATACTTCTTTGCGCTGCCTTTGGCTTTCTCCACCGGATACTTCGCCTCATTCATTGTCATCTTCATATTGATAATTTCATCCGCATCCAATCCAAGGGCATCCAACAAATTCTGGGAATATACCATCACATCTGCCAGTTCTTCTTTCACATGCTGCAAATCATATTCTTTATCATTCCACTGAAAACACTCTAATAATTCAGCGGCTTCAATGATGATAGATTTTGCCAGATTGGCCGGTGTATGGAACTGCTCCCATTCTCTGTCTTCTGTAAACTTTCTGATTCTGTCTATTGTTTCCTGTTTCATAGTAATCCCTCACCTTTTCTTCTCTGCTTTTCCTATTTCATACAATTCATTACAACCGTAATCATCATTTCCATCTCATCCGGTCTGGACTCTGCAAGCATAATCATCAGCGCCACTAGTGTATGGTCATCAATTGTCTTCTGACCATTGACAAACAGTGCATCATTCTTATCAAGAAAATACAAGAACATCGCTGCTGCATTTCATGTCTTAATCCCATGCGCCATCGTCTTTCTCAAATGTCACTGTCAAATAATAAACTTCATCATTACAGCTGTCAACATTTCCATTTTCAATATCCTCAAATGATGCCGGCCTTAACTCATTTTTTGCATAAAACAAAGCCAATATGCCTATTTCTTTGCCGGGCTGAATGGTTGTTTTCCCTTCATCCATACTTTTGGCCGATCGGCCGTAATAATTTTTATTCTGTACCCCCTCCAGAATGTCAAATTCTGTTGCTATTTTTGTTCCTCCGCCGGCAACAACAACCCGAACTTTTGAGCTGTCAAAATCCGGCAGCACCGCAATGGTTCCATTTTTTACAAAAGTATCATTCGAGTCATACGCTTTCGCTATTCCCAATGAATTCTTCGATTCAAAAACGCCATTTTTATAAACCGTCAAATCGAATGAAATGTAATTGACATTTTTATCCATGACATAATCGTACAGAAAAGCACCATCACTTGTGAGCACGCTGGCAATACTCATTTCATCACTGTCTTTTGCCAGCGGTTCTATGTAATTCACTCTCGGCTGATCTTTAAACACCAGCAGATAAATCAAAATTCCTGCCAGCAATCCGCCAAAGACCGCCAGCAGCACAATAATCTTTTTTAATTTGCGCTTGCGGTGTTCTCCGTCTTCCGTCACCTGGATCAGGTTCTCCTCGGATTTCTGAGCAACCTCAGCCGGTTCGATATCTTCCCCGGCGATAAATTCATTGAGGGAAATTCCAAGAATTTCGCACAAAGCCATATAAACAGAGACATCCGGCAAGCAGACACCCCGTTCCCACTTGGAAACGGACTTGTCACTCATCCCAAGTTTCTCTGCCACCTGTACCTGTGTCATTCCAAGTGCTTTTCTCTTTCCGGCAATATATTTTCCAATTTTAACTGTATCCATGGCAATCCTCCTTTTTACGGTTTCAGCATAGCATGACTACCACAAAATAGACACCTCTCCGTGGTAGAATCGCCATGGATTCCCTGTAATGGCTGCAAAATCAGCCAGCCTCATCATAAATGACTGCTTCTGCACCGAAAGTGCATATTCATATACAATGCATTCATATACTAAATCAGTACAAACTTATCTGCTTTACGCTTCGGTGCCTTAGGATCTTCATCTGCCGCATTGTATCCCAGTGCAATAATGCCCACCAGTTCACCATGACCAGGTGCAAATTCATCTCTGAGATCCTTTGTCATATGCGCCTGATTTGCCGCTGTCATCCAACAGCTGGACACACCGTGATCGTAGGCACAAAGTACCAGGTTCTCCATGGATGCCGCAACACTCTGAACAACGCCTTCATCCTGCAGAGCCCAGCTGTAATCCGGTTTGTCCCTGAAAGCCAATACTGCCGCTGGTGCTCCGCCAAGAGTACTGATAAATGAAAGTGTATTCTTTACAACTTCCGGATGGGCAGAAAAACGTTCTTCCAGATGCGGTTTGTCCCTATCAGAAACGACACTCATCATTTCTTTCAGTCTTGTCATTTTCTCAGGTGTCCGAATGATTACATAATACCAAGGCTGAAGATTCACCCCGGAAGGAGCCCACAAAGCCGCATCAACAATTTCCTCCAGAATACTGTCCGGTATCGGTGTATCTTTGAACTTTCTCACTGATCTGCGCCCATAAATGACATCTTTAAATTCCATAAACTTTACCTCCTGTAGTCTTTCATTCTTTATATTTTACCAGCAATGATAAATCGCCGATTTCCCCTCAAACTTAATACTCAGCCATATCTATTCCCACACCTTCGGCTGATACTGCATATTTGACACATTGTATACAGTAATAAAAGCCTTCGGGTCTTCACGATTAATAAAAGCCATCAATTTCTGATATTCGCTCTTATCAACGATGGTGATGATCTCATTGTGTCTCTCTTTATTATAAGCACCAATGGCCTCATAAATCGTTGCCCCGCTGTGCAGTTCATGGATAATGAACTGTCTCAGCTCTTCTTCCTTCTCTGTGATAATGCAGACACGCCGCTTGATATTGTGATCAAAAATAAAATGATCCAATACAATCCCATTAAAATATGTACCAAGAATACTTAAGACAACGGTCTTTTTGTCATAGACCAGTGCTGCTGACAATGCCACGCACATGCCTGAAAGAGACATGGCTTTGCCCAGCTCCATATGTAAATATTTATTCATGATCTTTGCCACAATATCCAGACCTCCGGAAGAAGCATTCCGGTTGAACAGAATGCTCAATCCCACACTGACCACCAGAATATAACAGAGAACGTCCAGTTCCTGGCTGCCTGTCATGGAATCAAAATCCGCAAATATTTTTTCAAAAATGCCGATAAATACAGGCAGCATGATACTTGTATAAACGGTTTTTATTCCAAATTCCCTGCCGCATGTAAAAAATCCGATAATCAGCAGTACCACATTCAGAATCATGGTAATCGCCGACAACGGCATCGGTACAAAATTAGAAAGCACAATGCCCAGGCCTGAGATACTGCTGACGGATGTATGACTCGGTACAAGGAAAAAGTAAACCGCCGCAGCGATGATGGCCACTGCAGCCGTCAGTATCACCACTTCCTTTACCACATCCAGATTATTCGGTTGTTTATTATTTTTGTTGCTCACAATTTCATTTCCTCAATTCTAACTTTATTCTAATTCTGTTTTCTCGTATATTTTGCAATCAAAGCAATTAATTTGCTCGAATCAATCGGCTTTGAAATATGCTCATTCATCCCTGCTTCCAGAGATTTTCTGGCATCTTCGCTGAAAGCATTGGCTGTCATGGCAAATATTGGTGTGGTCTTAGCATCAGCCCTTGACATCTGCCGGATTGCCTTTGCAGCATCCAGTCCATTCATCACCGGCATCATAATATCCATCAGCACCACATCAAAGGCATTCTCCTTTGAAGCCTCAAATAGATCTACTGCTTTTTGTCCATTTTCAGCCTTGGTTACTACTGCACCTGCATCCTCCAGAATAAATTCCGCAATCTCCATATTCAATTCATTGTCCTCAACCAACAGCACCCGGACTCCGGTAATATCTGCGCGGACTTCTTCGTGTATCTCAGATTTTTCATGCTCTGTATGGTCAATTTCAAAGGGCAGCAGTACGGTAAAGGTTGTTCCCTCATTCAGCTCACTCTCCACCTGAATAGAACCGCCCATTCTCTCAACAATCTCTTTGACAATAGACATCCCCAGTCCATTTCCCTGATAAGTCGTACGGGCGCCGTTCTCTCCCTGCATAAAAGGCGTAAACAATTTCGTCTCAATAAATTCCTGCGTCATGCCGATCCCGGTGTCTCTGACCGTCATCTTCAGTGTCATTGTATCCTCTGTCCGACTATATTCCTCCAGATTGGTATAAAGCAAACCACCCGGTTTATTATATTTGATGGCATTCGTATAGAGATTCAGCATCACCTGCTTAAAATGCAGAGGGCTGCCGATCAGCCATACATCCGTACCATTCATATGCTCGGATACGGTATGAAGTCCTGCCTCCCTGGCTTGTCCTTCTACAACAGACAGCGCCTCCTCGCCAACCTGCCTCAAATTAAAAGGCACATGCTCAAGAACAATCTGCCCTGACTCGATACGGCTGAGATCAAGTACATTGTTGATCAGCTGCAGCAAATGATTCGACGATGTCCTGACTTTGGACATGCATTCCGCCACCTTCTGCGGATTCTGTTTATTCTTGTCCACAATATCGAGCATCCCCAAAATACCATTGATCGGGGTACGAATATCATGGCTCATATTGGACAAAAATGTTGTCTTGGCACTGTTGGCATACTCCGCTGCTTTCAGTGCCTGCTGAAGTTCCTCCTGCTTTCTGACAATCTCAACATTGGCCTCCTTCACTTTTCGTGTTGCCTGCATCATATAGGCAACAACCAGAAGAAGCACAACGATAACTGCACAAACACCGATAATGAAGACTTCCATATGTGTTTCTGCATAATCTCTCAAGGTGTATTCTTTTTCTATATAAGAATTCTGTGACATCACCGCCCCGGATAAAACTCCGCCGGAAGCAGCAATCCCCTTATTAATAATATTGGCAAGTGCCGGATTCGCCTTTGTTGTACAAAGTCCGATATCCATCTGCCTGGTGATTTCCGCAATCTGCAGCGTTTCTGATTCCTTATACTGCCGCATAAGGTTAATCTGTGCTGCAGTCATAACCGTACTGTCCGCCTCTCCGTCCAAAACCGCCTGAAGACATTCTTTCTCTGTATCATACTGCAAAATCTCTGCCTCAGGAAAAAGGATCCGAACGACCCCGGCCCACAGAAAACTCTTGTCGTTAACCGCAATTTTTTCTACCAAATGAGCACCAAGATCTTTCTTGAAAAAAAGGACCGGCGTACTTGTCACCATCGTATTGGTCTGAATCAGATCGTACTGCTCTGCCAGCCAGTAATCACTGTAGATCGGGCCTGCCGCATCGATTTCTCCATTCTTCAGGGCCTGCTGCATCTGCTGCTGGTTTTCATAAGACTGTGACTGCACCTGGATGTCAAAATTATAGGACAGTTCCTCCATCAAACTCTCCATAATTCCCGTCAGCTGCCCATTGCTTCCGCAGTCTGCATAGGGCAGATTGTCCGCCAGATACCCCAGACGGATGGTATGGTCATGCTCCTCAAGCCATTGTTTCTCCTCTTCACTGAGATAAGTATCCGACAGCATATTCACCTGATATTTATTCTCAAGCACAGCATTATAATTCGGATCTCCGCTCTGAATCTGATATAACGCTTCATTCAGCTCTGCCAGAAGATCCGTGCGTTCTTTGGCCACAGCAAAATAGTAATCACTGAATCCAATATCTATCACTGTCACATAATCATATCCATCACTGGACAATTTCGGTGTGGCAATGGCGTCAATGCTGCCGCTGTCCAAATCTGCCATGGAGGAATCATATCCGTCGTACTCCACCATCTCAGCCTGAATATCGTTATTGCTAAGCCATGCCTCCAGCAGCATTTCCTGATAGCTGTCTTTTGTTACACCGATCCTACAGCCATTCAAAGCTGCTATGTTTCCGTTCAAAAGATCATTGCGATTCTTCGTTGTGTAAAGGAAATACACATCCTTCCTCTGAGGGTAAGTCGAAAAATTAAAAAGCTGCGCTCGTTCCTCTGTATAAGAAACATTGCCGAACAGATCAATCTCTCCGTTGGCCAGCTTATTGTACAGCTCCTGAAATGTACCATAGACATATTCATATTTCCAACCGGTAAAATATGATATTTTCTGAAGATACTCATATCCGCTGCCGGTTTTATACTCCCCTTCACCGCCTTCTTCATAGGTCGGTACATTCACATATCCCACACGGACAACCTTCTCATCGCTGTTCTGTGCAGCTAACGTTCTCATCGGCATCAGCAAAAGAAACGCTGCAAACAGCAGCAATACAGTCACAGCCAGTCCCCATGTCGTCACTCTGCCCTTCTTACGATTTTCACCGCCTTTATTCCCGGCAATACACCCCTTCATATTCATAACTCCCCAAATACACCGTTCATTTTTTCTATTTTTCACCCTAAACCTTTCTCCATTGTAACATAAAAAAGAGCCCCATACTATTCATTTTGATGAATAATATGGAGCAATTTTCGACTGTCACTATTGATTTAAATCTTAACCAAAGTATCTCTTCAGCAGACCTTCGAATGCTTTGCCGTGTCTTGCCTCGTCGCGAGCCATTTCATGTACTGTATCATGGATAGCATCCAGGTTCAGGGCTTTCGCACGTTTCGCAAGGTCGAATTTGCCTTCTGTTGCGCCATGCTCAGCATCTACTCTCATCTCAAGGTTCTTCTTTGTGCTGTCTGTCACAACTTCACCAAGGAGTTCTGCAAACTTAGCAGCATGTTCAGCTTCTTCAAAAGCTGCCTTCTCCCAGTATAAACCGATTTCAGGATAACCTTCTCTGTGAGCCACACGAGCCATTGCCAGATACATACCAACTTCTGAACATTCGCCTTCGAAGTTCGCTCTTAAATCAGCCATGATATCTTCAGGTGCACCCTGTGCAACACCTACAACATGCTCTGCAGCCCATGTCTTATCCTCAGACTGTTCTTTGAACTTGCTGGCCGGCTGCTTGCATACTGGACAAAATTCTGGTGGATTCTCGCCTTCATAAACATAACCACATACTGTACAAACCCATTTCTTCATAATTATAATCTCCTTTTCAATTTGATTTTATATTCGTTGACTTGTTTTAATTTTTAAATAACAATAATCATTACTGTTATTAGTATAATACACCAGACCTGTCCTTTTGTCAATCACTTTTTCTCATTTTCTTAAACTTTTTTATGATTTTACCTTTAATAAAGATGACCCCCAGTCGGACTTATTGACTTTTCCAAAACTCGTGCCAATGCAGCTGCCAGTCTCTCATTATCCCCATGACTTTTAACCGCAATTCTAAAGTACCCTTCCGAAAGATTCCTGTAGTTGCTGCAGTCCCGAATCAGTATGCCTTCTTTTATCAACCGTTCTTTTAAATCCTGGTCTGATTTCAACAATATATAATTGGCTGCACTTTTCCAATACTGCACACTCAGTTTCTCCAATGCATGATACAAATATTCTTTTTCCCTTTTAATATAATCGATGGTCTCCTTAACAAACATTTCTTCCTTTATTGCTGCTTTGCCTGCTGCGCCCGCCAGTACTGACACATTCCATGGCGGCCCTGACTGATACATCCGCTCAATCAATTCTGTGTCTGCCGTCAATCCGAAGCCCAGACGGACACCGGCCATGGCATACATCTTTGTAAAGGCTTTCAGTATAAATAATCCCTGATATTCCTGCAATTTTCCCGCCAGAGATAAAACTTCTTCCTGTCCTGTAAAATCCAGAAAGCATTCATCCAGAAACAATCGAATTTTATTGGTTCTGCATACTGCCGCAATGGCTTCTAAAAGCTGTCCTTGTATCAGAGCGCCTGTGGGATTATTGGGATTGCACAGAAATACAATATCCGGCTTTTCACGTTCAAGCATTGTCAAAATATCTTTTCTGATGCAAAAGTCTCCATGATTCAAGTGATATACAACAACTTCCGGCCCGACCATTCCCGGATTCTTTTCTGTATCTTTCAACTTGCCATCGGTCAATGCCATTTTTTCTCCAGCCTTCTCATTAACATCGTCTGCACAAAGGCTGCGAAAGGCCCCCTCATATTCGGCAAAGCAAGGTGCCGTCACTAATATTTTTTTCGGTCTGACTGCATACACATATCGATAAATCACATCCGCCGCTCCATTGCCGCAGATAATCTGACTGCTGTCCACACCATATTTTTCTCCGATGGCTTTTCTCAGACTGTCACTGTACATCTCCGGATAACAGCCAATCTGTTCAATAGCATCTGCTATCGCCGCTTTCACCGATTCCGGTGCCCCCAGCGGATTGATATTCGCCGAAAAATCCAGAATATTTTCATATTGATAGATATCTCCGCCATGTATATTTTTCATTTGTTATCTCCTATTCCTCCAAAATCCGCACTGCCACTTCATTCACATAATCATCTATTTTCTTGGCAATAAAATTATCCACCACGTACCGCTCAATATAGGAATTCTCCGTCCTTAAATGATTTTTTTCTTTATATTGGAGCAGCCGCTCATAGGCCTGTCCAATATTAATCCAATGTCCTACATGATAGGCAACGATATACTGACCACCTGGCAAGACCTGATAATGGCCCGTTGATGGTCGTTCATCCAACAACAAAATCGTATTATCATACTCTGTAAAATTCCTTTTCACAACATTCTCTTCGTATTGAATGTAGGCCACATCATAATCGCTTCGCATACCGGAATTTTTGAATTCAGAAATCAATTCACTGGTTTTGCGATAAAGGGATTTTTCTGAACCATCTGCCACGTGCCCATACAGATAATATCTCTCCGGGAATTTTTGGATCGTTACGACCGAAAAATCTGTTTTTTCTGCATCTGCAATTTTCTTACGCCGTCTGGACAGCCATTGCTTCATTGCTTTTAACTTTTCTATCTGCGCATCAATCTGATGCTCTCTTTCCGAAAAGATATGCATCACTCGTTCAGGACTGCGATTTTCAAGCATATCCCTGATCTCTTTGAGGGGCATACCCAAATCCCGGAGCATGCGTATAGTATCAAAGGTTTCCATCTGGTAAATAGAATAGAATCTGTAGCCATTTTCTGATACTTTTTCCGGACAAAACAAACCAATGTCATCATAATGAAACAATGTATCTTTGGATACACCCATGGCTGCCGCAAATTCGCCTGTTGTCATATATTCATGCCTGTCCATTCTCATTTCTCCCATAAAAAATCTGAACGATTCTTTTCGCTCACGCCATTGTAAATATTTGTATTTTTCTTGACTATAGGGTTACCCTATAGTATATTCTATCAAATGTTGAAAAAAGTTACACTATATTTCGAAAGGATTTTGATTATGAGCCACTCCATTAACGGACATTTTACGCCGGCCTCTCTCTTAAAATTTGCAGCGCCTTCGATCATCATGATGATGTTCATGTCACTGTATACAATTATTGACGGTATCTTTATCTCCCGCTTTGTCGGCAGCAATGCCCTTTCCTCTTTAAATATTGTCTACCCAATCATTAATATCGTCTTTGCTATCGGAACCATGCTTGGCACCGGAGGCAATGCCATCATCAGCCGCTATATGGGTGAAGGGAAGAATAAATCAGCCAAAGAATGCATGACCCAGTTTGTTGTCATCGGCCTGATCATCAGTGTCATTATTCTTGTACTGACACGCCTGAATCTGACTTCCATCTCCAGAATTCTCGGAGCCAGTGATATCCTGTTGGCGGACTGCGACAGCTATCTTGCTATGGTCATCAGCTTTGCACCTGCAGCCATGCTCCAATGTCTTTTCCAGTCCTATTTTGTTACTGCAGGACGTCCGAATCTCGGACTCTTCCTGACAATGATCGCAGGTATCCTCAATGCAGTTTTAGATTATGTATTCATTGTTGTCTGTCAGATGGGCATCAGCGGTGCCGGTCTCGCCACAGGCATCGGACAGATGGTTCCTGCCGTTGCAGGACTGTTGTTTTTTACATTTTCAAAAGGGACGCTGCATTTTACCCCTTTCAGACTCCATCTCAAGGAACTTGGTCAGGCCTGTTATAACGGCTCCTCCGAGATGATCTCGCAGCTGGCCAACGCCATCGTTACTTTCCTGTTCAACATCGTCATGATGCGCCTGGCCGGCGAACAAGGTGTTGCTGCCATTACAATTTTGCTGTACGGGCAATTCCTGTTTAACGCTTTTTATCTGGGATTTTCCATCGGTATCAGCCCGATTGTAGGCTTCCAGTACGGCGCGGGCAACAAAAAAGAACTGAAAAATATCCACCGGATTTCCTTCCTTTTTGTTGGGATATCTTCAGTTCTTCTGACCATTGCTGCCGTTTCATTATCCACACCGATTGTTTCAGTCTTTACCCACGATGCTGAAACCTTCCGGCTGGCAGCTCCAGGATTTAAAATTTTTGCTGTGAACTTTCTGTTCAGCGGTTTGAACATTGCCTCCTCCGGGTTCTTCACCGCTTTATCAAACGGACTGGTATCTGCAATTATCTCATTCTGCCGGACACTTGTATTTATTGTATTATGTTTATTAATTCTGCCGACTTTCCTTGACTTAACCGGGGCCTGGATTGCGATTCCTGTTGCGGAATTTCTGGCATTGATCCTCTCGGCAGTTATGCATGTGCGCTATTTCTTCCGAGCCGGAAAACAAAATTACTTTATTTAAATTGACGCTGCGAAATGTCTCTTCTGTTAAATAAAATTAATATGCCCGGCTTTTCATCCACGGAAGAAATATCTTTTGGTTTTATTTTTTACTATATTGAGTATACATTTATACTGCCTTCCTGCATTCCAGACTATCAACCAACCTTATAAGTCCATTCATGGCTTTGTCAAATATTACAGTATAAATCGAACCAAAGACGTTGGCACCGATTCGGAGTGCGACGGCGCCTCCTACGCCGAAGAGGCCTGCTGCAATGGAGAGGGCTCCGAAGGTGTTGAAGACGGTCTGCCATGCATATCCTGCGGAATAACCTACGCCGATACCGCCGATGATGCCGATGTAAGGATACATGGCTGGCGGAAGGACGGCATACAATACCAGAAAGATAAGACAGCCGACGATATTATACGGTCCTCTCTTTTTGGCACGCTCAATGATATCTGATGAAAACGGCAGACAGACGGACATGCAGGCAATGCCGGCCCACATGGCTCTCGGCAATCCAAGCAGGGAGAAAATCAGCAGCGCTGTTGACACCACCAGAGTCAATTTGATATACCACCAATTTCTGGCTGAACGGATGTTGAATTCCCTGAATATATCAAGGAAATGTCTTCTGTAAGGGCGGTTGTGCTGATTCTTATAAAATACAACCATGCAGATCAGCATGCCCGCCAGCAGGCCGATGACACGCAGATAATAAGATCTTCCGCTGACATCATAACCCTGCAGCAGCAAATATCCCAGAACAAAGGTGGAATGATTGTACATAATAACATTGTGGCAGCCAAGCACCATCAGCATGAAAATACAACACAGATTAATGGCAAATGCCGCCCATGGTGAAACCATATTGGATACCCGCGGTCCGACGATCAATATTGCAAAAATTCCTGCGATACACAACAATCCATGATGGGTTCTGATTCCGAAATCCGCCTGCCGAAGAACAAGCAATGCCAGAAGAAATACAACACCTGCCACACTGTTGTCTGATCCGAAAATCATACTATATAAAGTAACAACCGCAAAACAAAAAGCCATCACAAGATAAACCTTAAAATTATAGATTAAAATGTGCCTGCGCTTTTCTTTCTTATCCGTCGTATTCTTAATCAATTGCTTGGAGCCCGTGGAGCTCAGCTGCAATTCCTGATAAAATGTCATTAAACTTTCACCTGTTCCTTTCATCTGATTCACTTCTCTAAATGTTTCTGACCTTTTCTGAGGCCTTGCTATTCGCTTTATTCAAAATCGTATTGGCTTCTTCAATCAGGCAGAACAGCTTCTCAAAATCGGCTGCCTCCATCTGTTCCCGCAATGTATATAACGGATCCAGATAATAATAATATGTCTGATCCACTTCCTCTTTGCCATCCTCTGTCACTCTGACAACATAACTTCTCCTGTCAGCCAGTGTTCTCTCTCTTTCGATGAACCCCTTTTTCTCCAGACTGTCGATCAATCGGCTGATAATCGTCTTGCTGACGCCCATATCCACTGCCAGCTGCCCCGGTGTCATCACACCGCCTGCCAAAGCGACTCTGAACAATAAATCCGCTTCCTGAGCAGAAACATAGTCTCCCTTGCTGCTCTTTCGAATGGCCATACTGCCAAAATGCCTGAGTTCTCCTTGTTTTCTAATCATCTCTCTCCAATATTTATCCTTTTTGGTATTTCTCATTCCGTCTATCCTGTCCGCCTTTTATCCACAAATTCATTCCAGCTGGTTCTGATACCACAGAACTGCCATATTTAGTTTACAATGTAAACTATTTAATCTGTATGCTATCATACAGCCTATTTTTAATTCCGTCAAGTATTTTCACTCAAATGTATATCAAAAAAGACGGCAGCAAAAAGGCAGCCTGTACTCGCAATGAATACAGACTGCCCTGTTATCTCTTATTTATTTTTATTCGTATTTATTCAAATTCGCCAAACTTACCTGCTTCAATGTCATGTGCAAGACCGATACGATTTGTCTTGAAATGGAAGAATGGTCGCTCCGGAAGCTGAATAATTTTTACCGGATGCATATACTCTTCAAGGCAATCCAGAATCTGCTGACGAACGTCATCGACTGTATAGCCTTTATTTAAAACAACAAACAGGTATGGCAGGAAGCAGCGATGATGATTCGGATCCGGCATGATCACGAAAAACTCATCATCAATACCTTCGATATTGGCATCTGCCAGACGATTCTCCATTGGGAGTGTCGCCAGATCTCCGCCGTTAAAACGAGGTGCCTTGCCGCGTGTCAGTGTATAAATTGTACCATCTTCTGTCATATAGCCGATATCGCCTGTATGCAGCCATCTTGTTCCGTCTGAATGGATCTTGATTGCTTCGTCAGTTGCACTCTTGCTGTCATAACCAAGCATTGTGGCCGGTCCGCACTGACAGATCTCACCCATTTCATTGTAAGTCAGCTCTTCTTCTGTGCCCGGCTTGAAAACAGAAATTATTGTAAGCGGCATAGGAATACCCACATTACCATCACCTAAAGGCTGTGCAGACATTGGAAGACCGATATTGGAACCAGCTTCACTGCATCCGTAGCCAATTGTGAAACGTGCTTTGCAGTTATGGTCATCCAGGAACTTCTGCGCTCTCTTTAACTGATTGTTATTATAAGCTTCACAGCCTGCACCTGCTGAAAGCAGATGAGACATGTCATAGTCATCCGGAATACGGCCGTTTCTCATGATGATTTCGATGAACATTGGAATCAGAGGCCAGCAGTTTGGATGATAACGCATCATCTCAAGGTCAATATCCTGAACATCAACAAATGGATCCATAATCAGAAGTTTGTTGGATGAAAGTGGAAGCAGAAGCATTGATACAACAACTGCAACCAGTGCCGGCGGAAGAATTGTTACCAGCCATGTCGGACGGAACTCACTGGAATCGCCGTAGAAGTTCATCTGCTGAATTGCACCCAGCATTGTATAAGCACTATGGATAACCTGCTTGGAAGGGCCTGTAGAGCCGCTTGTATAAGCACGGAATAATGGACGGTTAATATCACGCGGTGCATCTACTTCACCCGTATATGCATCTCCTAATTCAAGGAATTCATCCCAGCTGATGGTTGTCGGACCATAAGCAGGATAATCTGTATATAAAGAATTCAAATAATCTTTGCAGTAATCCGGCATCTGGCTTCTATCACCGCTGCGAAGTGGTTTTAAAAGAACAATCTGCTGAACACCTGCATCATTTCTATAAGCATTCAGATCGCACTGAGAAAGGAAATCATGGGCAATGATCACTTTGGCATGGGCTTTCTTTACTGCCTCAACATTCTCTTCGATTGTGTTGTCACGGCAAAGAAGAGACGCACCGATTCTCTCAGCTGCAAGAAGAAGATAAATAAACTCAGGTACGGAACGCAAAAACATCGGAATCTGATCCCCAACACCAAATCCAACTGCCTTTAACGCCTTGGCCACTCTGTTAACTTCTGTATCAATCTGTGCCCATGTAATATCTTTGCCATAATAATGAATGGCTGTAATATCCTTGCCCGGACAGGCTGCTGCCAGATATTCACCAATCGTACTGCTTGGCTCTTTCAAATTCTTGATCAGCTGTTCCGGATAGTACTGCATCCATGGTTTATCTACACTTGGTTTTCCTGTTAATACTTGACTCATTACGTTCTCCCTCCATAAATTCAGATGATTGCATCGACTTATCCCAATTTTTTCTTTTGTATTACTTTTTTCAAAACATTGCGTCTTTTTCATTTTTCAAGACATCGCGTCGAACTGTTAAATTGTCTAAGTTGTTGCAATTTAGCAATTATTCTAATCATTCGACTTTTTTACAAATCCTTTTTACAGTTCTGTCGATACATGTCATAGTCTACCACAAAAAATCTGGAATCGAATGGAATAAAATGGCAATTCCATTCCGAATCGTCTGAATAGTCAAAAAAAACAGCAGCTAAAAGCCTGCAAAACACAAGGTTTGCGGTTCTTTTAGCTGCTATTCATTCGTTTTATTTTCTCCAAAATTTTATTCGACACTCTCCAGAATAGAAATTCGGTGAAGGATCTGCTCAATAAAGGAATCAATTTCCTCCTTACCTGAAAGTACTTCGCCGCATTCTCCTTCCCATACTGCATCAAAAAATCGGCCGAAAATCTCCTGCATATCCGGATGATTCAGCACAATCAGATCATTCTCTCCGCTCTTGGTATCCAATCGCAAATGTGAAATCGTATCTGAAAGGAATATGCACTGTGTCAGATTATACTGGAAATCCGACACAATCTGACCATAAATCAGTTTAATCTTCAGATTATCTCTTTCATGGCATAACTGCTGTAAATAACGGATATATTTTGCCCTCTGGTCCAATGACAACTGTATCTTATAATCAAAGAAATCCAGCTCATTCTCTACAGCCAGATTAAAAAATGCATCACTGTCAATCATAATCTCAAGTACGGTCTCCTCCAGTGCTTTCTTTGTCAATGCATGAAGATATCTGAGTGATGCCTCATCAAAAGTAACATCACTTTGCTTCTTTACCGTCTCCAATAATTCCTCAAAAAGATCATCCGGCAGAAAATGCTCCGTCATATGACCGATCAGACACTTCTTGTTCATTGCTAATAAAGAATGCACATAATCATTGGATTCAATCATCTCATTCATTGTTGTCTTTCTGCAAAGAAGCATTTCTCTTGTACAGACATCCGCAATGCTGTAATAAATCGGATTGCAGTTTTCCGCATCAGTACTGATTGTCACCCCCATACATCGGTCATCCTTCATCAACATTCCGCTGATCAGGAAATCATCTTTAACCGCAAAAATCATACGGCCTGCCGCCTGACTTCCTTTATAAAAATTAAAATCAACCCGGGACATATCCGCAATCATATTCAACAAAAATATCGGATCATATGTATAATCTATCTTCTCAGGTGCAAGATCAATCAGCAGTGAAAAATGAACATCCGGATAATACCGATAAGCCTCTTTACGCATATCTCCCTGAACGATCTGGAGCCTGTATTCATGGACCAGAGCCAAAAGATCCATCTCAGCCATAATATTCAACATCTGGACTCTTCTAAGCACCGGATGATGCATTTTCGCTATATATTGTGCCGGACTCAGGCTTGCAAAAAAGTGTGTCTTCGGCTCGATGGACATGCCGTATGTCCGCTGCAGCTCCTGTACATAATCATATTCTGCCTCAAGATTATCATAGATAACTTCTTCAAGTTCCTCTTCTGAAACAACCTGATAATTGGAACTTAATATCTCACAGCCCTCTTTGGAGCCCTGTTTAACAATTTCGTGACTAATCCCCTGCAAAACTTTGCGCTTCGTCTTCTCCGCCGGCAGCATGCGTCCGCTGATCCACTTACTGATATAACTGACATCATACTGCAGGGACTTGGCAAGATTTGCATTCTTAATTTCGGCCGTATTCAGCAGTTCCTCCAATAACTCACTAAAACGGTTCTTTTCCACAGTTCCCATTTTTCTAACACTCCTCCTGTTGTCGCTCTCCCTCTGCATATTATTATCCATCAGGATTCCATTTTTGTCAACATTGCTCCAATCTACCAAAAATGGAAAAAAGTTGTATCACTGTTTTCCTGATTGCTGTTCTCCATATTAACCCCTCCGTTCCCAAGAATCAATAAACAAAAATGCCAGGAGTGTCTATTAAACATCCTGGCATTCAAATATTGTTTAATTCAGTGCATCATATCCGCATTCTCTTGTACGAATTTTCATGGCCGAGCGAATCTCGTAACTGAAAATCTTGCCGTCACCGACCTCACCTGTAAAAGCAGCTTTCTGAATAGCCTCAATGGTCTTCCTTTCCCATTCTTCCGATGAAACAACGATTTCGAATTTGATCTTCGGCAGCATCATCACATCCACTTCCGTACCACGGACACGTTTCTTGTAACCGCGCTGGGCACCACATCCCATGACCTGAGAAACAGTGATGCCGTTCACATCGATGGCATTCAATGCCTCTTTGACATCTTCAAAAACTTCCTCACGCACAATAGCTTCTATTTTAATCATCATAATCTGTATACTCCTTCTATCGTTCCAATCAAACTCCCGTCAATTCTTCAGTATTTGGCCGCAAATACTGATACCTGTTTCATTCAATCTGCCATTATGAATCCAGCCCATTGAATGTCGGATAAGCACTCTCACCATGCTGGGAAATATCCAGACCAAGTTTTTCTTCTCTCTCATCCACCCGGAGCGGTGTAAAGATTCTGACAACAGCCAGACAAATCAATGTACCAACAACTGCAACCGCCGCTGTCACCACAATACCGATAATCTGTGCCAACAGGAGATGATAATCACCATAGATAAAGCCGTCCCAGCGAGCCACACTATTAATAGAAGTTTTTGCAAAGAAACCTGTTGCGATACCGCCCCAGATACCACCGATACCGTGACATCCGAAAGCATCCAGCGCATCGTCAATTTTCAGCTTACCCTTCAAAAACGAAATGGTAAAACAGCAGATCGGGCTGACGGCCGCACCGATAATAATGGCTGACCAGATCGGCACGAAACCAGCCCCCGGCGTAATGGCTACCAAACCAACAACCAGACCGGTAGAAGCACCCACCAAAGTCGGTTTGCCGTCTTTGATCACATCAATCAGCATCCAGGACATCATAGCGCTGGCGCTGGCCAGAGCCGTTGTCATAAAGGAATGGGCTGCCAGACCATTTGCACCAAGGGCACTTCCTGCATTAAAACCAAACCAGCCGAACCAGAGTATAAAAGCCCCCAGTGCCACAAATGGAATATTATGGACTTTGTAGGCGGTGCTGCCATAGCCTTTTCTTCTGCCGAGAATCATGGCAAATACAAGGGCACTGACACCGGAACTGATATGGACCACATTGCCGCCGGCAAAATCCACAGAACCGATTTCTGCCAGGAATCCGCCTTCTCCCCAGACCATATGTGCCATCGGATAATAGACGACAAATGACCACAGTAAAATAAAGATAAACAATGCTTTAAATTTCACACGGCCAACCAGAGAACCTGTAATCAATGCAGGGGTTATCATGGCAAACATCATCTGAAAAGCAACAAATACAAGATGCGGAATCGTTGCCGCATAAGGGCCTGCCTCATCCATGGCAATGCCGTTTAATGCAAACCATCTGAAATCGCCGATAATGCCGGCGTGATTGCCGCCAAAGGACAGCGAATAGCCAAATAAAACCCACATTACCACCGACAGTCCCATCAGGGCTGTACAAGCCAGCATCGTATTGACAACATTTTTCCTACGGACAAGTCCGCCATAAAAGAAGGCCAACCCCGGTGTCATAAAGAAAACCATGGCGGCACAAATCATCATAAAGCCAGTATCTCCTGCATTCATCACATATTCCTCCCATCATCTCTCGGATAAATCATCTATTGAATATTATTCAAAATTCGTTTGTTCAAAATATGCGCGCGCTGAATGAACCTCATGGGAAATGGTATTTCCCATTGATACGAAAAAAAAGACGCCAAAAGATTCTATTCTTCTGACGTCTTTGTCTGGCACTATCATAGCAGACTTTAAAACAGATAGCAAGTATTTTTTTACAAAATTTGCCGTCTTTGCCAAATATTAACTTCTGTCTCTTGGCAAGATTCGCCTTCCATCCAATCTATTGCCTGAATTTTGCCAAACATTCACGAATGCCTACTGTGCATTATCCGGTGCAAATGGCTTGACATCCTTAACCGCTGTCTTTGTATCGATCACTGTATCAGCATTGTCGATATCCACCAGATCATATCTGTCATTGCCCATGCCCATTTCCTTCATATAAGTCAACTGGCGAAGGCCATGTCTTGACTCCATACGCTCTACAAGATCATGATGATCCTCTTCTTTCAGCGCATAAACGAGATCGACCGCTGCCTGATCTGCAGCCAGGATATCTGTGGATGCTACAATACCGATATTAGGTGTGACAACCGGTTCTGCACCTACGCCTTCACAGTCGCAGGATACGGACATATTGCGCAGTACATCGATATAAACAATATTTTCACCAAAATGATCCACAACAGACTTTGTAGACTCTGTGATACGTTCCATCAGTTCTTCTTCCGCAATACTCCACATATTTTCGGAATTAAGCACTGTATGGATCATCGCTTTGCCGATACGGCCATCTGCACAGCCGATACCGATATTCTTGTTGGAACCGCCGAAACCGCCCATAACATGTCCCTTGAAATGTGTCAGAACAAGCAGTGAATCATAATTGGCCAGATTCTTGCCGACACTCATTTCATCAAACCACTTGCCATCTTTAACAGGGAACATGGCTGTACCATCTTCATCCATGATATCCACCGGGCAGAATGTCCAGCCATTGACTTTCAAAGTCTCACGGTGAGCTTCTGTTGTATAACGATCCCCTTCATAGTAAGTATTGGTTTCAACAATCGCCGCTTCCGGCAATTTCTTCTCAACCAGGTTCTTCACCCATGATCTCGGAATGATATTCGGACCATGTTTTTCACCAGTGTGCAGTTTAATGCCGACTTTGCCCTTCATAGCGCCGCCGACTTTATCAAAAATTTTCTGAAGACCTTCCGCAGAAAGATCTCTTGTAAAATAAACAGTTGATTTTTCACCTGTTCTCTCTTCGTAAGGAACATAGTGATCTCCGCCTTTTCCAGGCATAACATTCTTTGCAGACATTTTTACTCCTCCTGACTTCGTTTCAGTTAATCCTCACATCCATGATCATCCCATACAAGTTTGCCCGTTCTGACAGCTTCTTCATATCGGCTGATCTTGTATTCCAGACGGTGCAGCATCTGACTGATCTTCTCCTGCTGCTCCAGAAGGGTTTCCTTCTGATCCTGCAAAAGCTGAAGTCTTGCCGGGATGGTCTCGTCCCCTTCCTGATACAGACGTACATACTCAATCATGGCTTCCACCGGCAGTCCGGCCCGACGCATGCATAAGGCCAGTTCAATCCAGCCAAACTCTGTCTCTCCATAATTGCGGATACCGCCTGCAGTTCTCGGTACCGGCGGAATCATGCCGACACGCTCATAATAACGCAATGTATCCTGTGTAATCTGATACTTCTCGCTGACTTCTTTGATTGTCATCTCCACACCTCCGCATCATTTAATGGGATTTGTCTCCCATTGGTTATAAGATAAACCCTGAAGTGTACTCCAAGTCAAGAGGTTTTATAAAACTTTCTCGTAAAATGTAAAAGTAACTTCCACAATGTAAATCTTATTTCCGGGTAGCTGACGTTAGTCTTAAAATCTCCATATAACCTTCAAAACGACATACAGAATCCGCAAGCAACATTGTACCTCTTGCCTGCGGATTCCTTATAAAATGAAAGCATTTTCCAAGCTATCTCAATCTCCTTGATATCCTGTTGATTACTGCAAAAATTATCCAACAACTGCTACCTAATATAATTTTCAGGAAACAGTTTTACTCTTCTCTAAAAATTCATCCGGCGTCATATTCATAATAGCTGCTGCTTTTTGTAGACTAATATCCCCGCTTTGAATAAGTGTTGATAAAAGTTGCAGTCTTCCTTCAGCTAGCCAATCGTCTTTTTTCTCATCAACTACATCCTGTATCATATCTTCGATTGCTTTACACATATTCACATTTTCCATGCTGTCCACCTCCTTATTATCAATCGACACACTTGTGATTGTCTCTATCACTCTGGCTGCTTCAATCTCCATATTCATTCTGGGATTATCATGAATAAACGCTGCCAGTTTGGTTTTATCATTTGAATATTTAATGCATCCCATGACTTCTCTCAGACTTGAGCTGAACTTTTCTAAATCTTTATCCTGTATCCCCATCGGATCAATCAAATGCAGGGGATAATCCGCCACCATTTCTTTGACCACTGGATTAGAAATATTCATCATATCCAACAATGACCGCTGTTTTCATAAGGTCACGATACTTCTGTACCGTCTTCTGTTCAGAGGCTTCTTTATCGCTGCTTTTATTATCTTTCGTATCTTTTTCATTTAAAAGTATCGCAATCTCGGTCGTATCCAGTTCTCTTAACTGCTTCGGCTGAATCTTCTGCTCACCATTATACATAAAATAGTTGAATGCATCTGCAAATACTTCGTTTTTTCGTATGTAAGCCTTTGTAACTGCATCTGCTGCTCCTATATTGTCCACTCCCCTCACAGCATTCAGAGACATCCAGATGAAAAATGCTTACGTCAGCTTCATAGTAGCATCTAATACTGTTGATTGCAAGTTATTTTGTGCTGTCAAAAATCCCGAAAAACGACTAAAAATAGGCATCAGGAAATGTTTTGGTCAAATAGTGTCAAACTGCACTTGAATATATCGAAAATATATAAAAGCTTCGCAGACAAAGATTCCATCTTCATCTGCGAAGCTTCACTCATTTTACCCTTATTAATTTTTCTTTTTTGATCTCTCGGCCTCATACTGATGCAGCGCCTGAAGTGCCTCCTTCGACAACGGATACAGTATCGAGATATTAAACAGCGTCATCAGGCCGATGCCTACATCCCCCAGATCCCATACAAAGGTATAGGCGGCAATACCGCCGATGAACAGCATCACCAGTGCTAATACTTTATAGGCAGTCTGCCAGCACCATTTATCACCAAAAAGGTACGCCACATTGGATCGGGCATAAAAAAGAATCCCAAGAAAAGTTGAAAAGCTGAACATCGCCAGTGTCACGGCAATAAAAATCACGCCAAACCGACCCAGATGGTATTCCATGGCCGTCTGCAGAAGTGCCATGCCCGACAGGCCATCTGTCACTTCCTGGGGTACCAACAGCATGATAAAAGAGGTACAGCTGCAGATCACAATGGTATCAATAAAGACGCCCAAGGACTGAACCAGCCCCATGGTCACAGGAGTCTTTCCCTCTGCAGCTGCAGCTGCGCATGGCGCCGAACCGGAACCGGCTTCATTGGAAAACAGCCCGCGCTTCACGCCATTCATCAATATCGCGCCAAATCCTCCGCCGGCAAACTGCCGGATGCCGAAAGCTTCCTCGAAAATACGCTGAAAAACCCCCGGCAGTGCTGTTATATTCATTCCGATGATGATCAGTGTGATTACAAAATATAAAACCGCCATCACAGGCACCAGTACATCCAGCACCTTGACTGTCGCATTTTTCCTGAGCACGATCACAGCCGCCAGAATCACCAACGCAATCGTTGTATAAAGCGGCGGAATGTTAAAGGCATTATTAAATGATTCTGAAACTGAATTGCTGATGACCTGACTGATACCGCACCAGCAGATCAAACCCGAAATGGCAAACAATACAGCAGGAAGAACATACCTTTTCTTCCTGCTCTCTTTGCGTTCAAAAAACCGATGAATATAGTAGGCCGGTCCGCCTCGATAACCGCCGTAAAGCGGATCCTCTTCCTTATAAAGCTGTGCTAATGTTGCCTCGATAAAGGCTGTGGCGGAACCAAAAATCGCCATGATCCACATCCAGAAAACAGCTCCCGCACCGCCGGCAGAAATAGCTGCCACAACACCCACCAGATTGCCCATCCCCACACGGGTTGCTGTGGATACAATCAACGTCTGAAAGGGTGACAGGCCATTCTTATCACTCTTCTGCGCCGTCAGTGCACGCACCATATCCGGGAACAGCCGAATCTGCATAAAACGTGTACGGATTGTAAAATAAACCGCCGCCGGCACAAGAAATATAATCAGCAGTGAAATGCCGATCGATCCGCCGCCCGGCAGAGGGATCTTAATCAAATCGCCCCATAAAAATTTGTAGACAGCTTCAATGAGTTGTATAATGAACATTCTAAATTTCCTTCCCTAAATAACAAAACTCCATAGTTATTAAAAGTTGTGCAGACTTTTGAACTGTTAGGTCCGCACAACCATTTTTGACTACTATGCGCTTTGTAAGTGTACTTTATCACTTTCACCTTTAACAGTATACAGTAAAAAAGTCGAAAGCTCAACATAAACTTGCCTTTTATATTCTATCCGAACCGGTTTAATGGTACAATACATTCAGTGTACTAGACAAATGTGTCTGCCTCCTAAATTCGGCATTTCTCACTTTGTGTCGTGTTTTGTGCAGATGTTTTATTATACCCTATCACCAAGGAGGTTACAGTGTGAATCAACAAAAGATTGGAAGTTTCATCAGAGAACTTCGAAAGGAACAAAATATCACTCAGGAACAGCTTGCCGAGCAATTCAATATTTCTGCCAGAACCATTTCACGTTGGGAAACCGGACATAATATGCCGGATATCAGTCTGCTGATAGAAATTTCGGAATTTTTTGATGTAAGTATTCCTGAAATCATCAATGGTGAAAGGAAAAGTGAGACTATGAATGAAGAAGTAAAAGAAGTCGCCGAAAAATTATCAGACTATGCAGGTGAAGAAAAAATCAATATGATCAAGAATGTCAGGAATTTAAGTGTCGTTGGTGTAGTTGCAGTTATTATCTCTTATATTCTTGAATCCACCGGCGTCGCTTCTCAATCCGGATTCCCGAGCAAAATATTTTTGTATTGTGAAACTTTAGTGCCGGTAACGGTTATTATGATTGCTTTTTATTCAACAGGTTTGATGAATAAGCTTCACAGAAAAAGCAAATCGTCTGTGCTGGATAATTTTCCTAAAGCGATCCGAATTATCATTACTGCCGTTCTGGCATTTGCCGTGGCAGCGCTGCTTAAACTATTCCTTGTAAAAGTTCTGGGATTGTAGGCCATCTCCGATTTACAAAACAGCGGCCATAAGCTTCTCTGCTCACGGCCGCTATTTTTCAATAAAAAATTCTCATATAAAATTCCAAACTTCAGCACAACACTACTGATAAATAATAGAAATCAATTCATTCGGCGTCACAATAAATGGCTTCTTAGGGAAATGTTTGCCATTTCCGGTAACAAGATACGCATTCTCATCCTGCTTTGCCATAACAACTTCATAAAAAACAAGGTCCTTAGGATCAGGAAGTATCTCACCCGTAATAAGCTGTTTTGTGAATACTCCGTATGCTTTAATTGTGTCCAACAGAACTTGAATACTTGCATCTGGGAATTTGAACTTCGGACGACGAAGAACATTGTCATATTCCGAAAGAATTTCTTCATTAAATACAGGAATAATCTTCCCATCAAAAACAGCATTAAGCACCCGAACCGTTGCCGCATCATTATGCTTTGACAACAAAGCGGATATCAGAACATTTGTGTCAATTACAACCAGGTAATTCATACATACTCTCCCATTCTAATCTCTATTACTTCGGACAAGCTGTATTTCTGCATTAATATCATCCAATGATAGTTCTTCCAGATTGTTCTGTTTAGCCGATAACCGCAATGCATTAAACGCAGCACGCCCATCCTCTAATGAAACATTGGCTGGCGCAGAAATTTCAAATGGGATTTTTCGTTCTCTTACAACTGCACGGGCAAAAATGTTGAATGCGGTAGATGCATTCATACCAAATTCCTTACATAAATTATCAAACTGATTTTTCAAATTCTCATCCATACGAATACTAAAAGTAGCCTGAGCCATAACCATACCTTCTTTCACTTGAAACTTTTTCAATCTTGGATTGCAATTTAAATTTAGGTTGAATATATCTTTACTGGATATATATATTATATACAAAAGCATACAAATAATCAATATTTTATTTTAAATTATTTAATTTGCAACACATATGGTTCAAAAAAACAGTAAACAGAACAGCGGTCATAAGCTTCTCTGCTCACGGCCGCTGTTATATTATCTCTCTTAAATTTTTTCGTTCACTCGCTCATACAATACCATCATCCGATGCATCTTCTGTGCCAGTTCTTCTGTGAATACCCCCGGTAATGCCCGCCACTGCCAGTTGCGGCCTACAGTGGATGGCTCGTTCATTCTGGCCTCACTGCCGAGTCCCAGAAGATCCTGCGCCTGCACGATGGCTGTGTCTGCCACGCTGGCCCACAAAGCCCGCATCATCCCCCAGTGATAACCTTCTTCTTTGGTCAATCGGAAGTATTCTCTGGCCCATTCTGTATCAGCCGGATCCGCAGAGGCAAACCAGCCCTGAATAGTATCATTGTCATGGGTGCCTGTATAAGCCACGCAATCTCTGATAAAGTTATGCGGCTGATAGCCGTTGCCATTGGTATCGCGGCTGTCAAAGCCCAATTCAAAGACTTTCATGCCCGGGAAACCACTGTCTTTCAGCAGCTGCTTAACAGAGTCTGTCAGGAATCCCAAATCTTCAGCAATGATCGGCTGTTTGCCAATCTTTGCTTCCACCGCATTGAAAAGCTTCATGCCCGGTCCCTGCTTCCAGTAACCATCTTTGGCCGTCTCAGCTCCGTATGGAATGGCAAAATAGGAATCAAAGCCCCGGAAATGGTCAATTCTCAGTACGTCATAGACGTGACAGAAGTAACCGATTCGTCCGACCCACCAGGCATAATCAGCTTCTTCCATCTTCTCCCAGTCAAAGAGTGGATTGCCCCACAACTGACCAGTGGCAGAAAATCCATCCGGAGGGCAGCCCGAAACTTCCTTCGGCATGAGATTTTCATCCAGCTGAAAAAGTTCCGGATGCGCCCACACATCCACACTGTCCTGGGAAACATAAATCGGCAGGTCACCAATGAAATCGATACCTTTGCCGTTGACATACTGCTTCAGGCTCTTCCACTGACGGAAGAAAAAATACTGAAGGACTTTCCAGAATGTCATCTGTTCTGCCATCGTTTCACGTACTTGCGCAATGGCAGCTGCATCACGTTTTTTCAGTTCATCTTCCCACAGCCACCAGGAACAGCCGTCGTGGGCATCCTTCAATGTCATAAACAGCGCATAATCCTCAAGCCAGGAAGCCTGTTCCTCACAAAATTTCTCAAAATCTTCTGTCTCATGGTCAAGGAAACGCTTTGCCGCCAGCTTTAAAACCGGATAGCGTTCCTCATAAAGGCGTCCATAATCAATTCTTGA
>Ga0129312_1000032_pt1 | contig 146673 bp, 133 predicted proteins | sample O827metagenome_FD_94434 | JGI IMG/M metagenome (GOLD analysis project Ga0129312, IMG submission 94434) | Orangutan group fecal microbial communities from Wisconsin, USA - O827 metagenome | ecosystem: Host-associated > Mammals > Digestive system > Large intestine > Fecal | place: USA: Wisconsin... | reverse complement strand
TGATCGACCGGGAACATGCGGAAACGGAGCGTGAAAATACATGAATATTGGACAATTCGCCTTAATTAAAAAGGATATGCGAAGCGTTACATCAAATAAGCAGGTTTTCACGGTTCTTCTTATTGTACCGATTGTGCTTACCATTGCTTTGCCGTCCATTTTTGTGTTTGTAATATCATTTGCTCCCGATGCTGCCTCAGATTTTCGAAAACTACTGGATATGCTGCCTGCTCCCGATGGGGAGTACAGCCAGCAACAGCAAATTTTTAGCCTGATATTGAATCAAATCATGCCATCCTTCTTTCTGATCATCCCGATCATGGCATCGTCTGTCATGGCAGCAAGCTCCTTCGTGGGCGAAAAAGAAAAGCACACCTTAGAAACATTGCTGTATTCTCCGCTCTCGCTGGGTCAGTTGTTCCAATCCAAAATACTGGCAGGCTTCTCGGTTGGAATGATGATTTCCTATAGTTCGTTTGCTGCCATGCTGTTGGTAATGGAGCTGGAAGCCTTTTTCCTGACCGGCAATCTGCTCCTTCCCGCAGCGAGTTGGCTGGCAATCATGCTTCTGATCGCACCGGCGATCTCTCTGGTTGCAATTGCTGTAACCGTGCGGAGTTCTGCAAAGGCACAGACTATCGAAGAAGCACAGCAGCGAGCAGTATTCCTGATCTTCCCGATTCTCGCTTTGGTCATCGGACAATTCACGGGCATTATCCTAATCAGCGCAGGACTCCTCTGGGGAGTGGGTATTGTTCTGGCAGCGCTTGCTATATTGCTTGTGAAGAGGGCTGCTGGAAACTTCACTTACGAAAAACTGCTGAAATAAGGATACCGTCAAAATTCAATTCAAAAGAGCCAGACGCAAAGACGCAGAGCTTTACCAGCGGGTATTGCTCTGCGTCACTTTTTCAAAAGGAGTAGGTGTAGTTTCGGATATACAATGCAGGGTATTGGCTCCTTTGCTTGGAAATGAAAAAAGCCTGACAAGGGGGCTTGTCAGGCTGGGAGAATATGAAATTGTCATCTGCTGTTGTCACGCTGGCGCTTGCGCATCCAGGCATCCAACAGCTTGAAGATGGTTTCTTCGATTCTTTGTGGGGAGTAGGAGCGTGGGAAATACTTGCGAAGCTTCTCGCCGGACAGGGTAATGTCATTCCGTTCCGGCTTTTTCTGCTCCATCATAATCTGGAGCATGGAATCCTCGTCGAGCTTCCCGCATTGGCTCAGCTTACGAATACGCTGTGCTTGGGATAAAGAGGGCGTTGCCTGCTCACTTTCGATGGTATCAAGGAGCAGATCCTGACTTTCCTGAGGGAGAGCGGCGATCTGATAGGCAGGGCTGAGTGCGATTTTCTTTTCATCCACCATTTCCATGAGTTCGGGGATCAGATTTGTCAGGGAGATATAATTGCGAATCGTATCGCCGCTGACACCAGCCAATCCTCCGATGGAATCATCACTTCGAAAATTCGCCGAAATTTTCGGCGAATTTTGATTTTCCTCCTTTTGGGGTCTTCCGGCCTTCTTTTTGATGGCTTCCATGCGGAGTTTATAGGCTTTTGCCCGTTCTGAGGGAAGAATGTTTTCGCGCTGGATGTTGCTGTCAACGAGCTGGATGATGGTGTCGTTGTCATCGAGATTCATCACGATCACCGGCATGGAATCCAAGCCTGCCCGCTCACAGGCTTCCTTTCGGCGGTGCCCTGCAATCAGCTCATAGCCTCCGCCCTGTCGGGGGCGGGCGATGGCCGGACAGAGTACGCCAAACTTCCTGACGCTCTCCGTAAGCTCAAGCATATCTGGATCATCCCTTATGCCATAGGGATTCTCCGGGTGTGGATGAAGTTGCCCTATGGGGATGCGGTATACTTCACCTACGGTTTCTGGCTTTTCGTTTGGAATAGTCTTAACCTCCTTTCCAAAAATTGGCATAGAAAAAGGGCGTTCAAATGAAGAACACCCTTTTTCTAAACCAGTTTTCGACTGTAGTTCAATCTTTGAATGAGAATATTGTGATCGGATGGCATTGGTATTTTGTTTATTACCGTAGGGTTATTTCAAACATGAACCTTCAATTTCTGACGATATTTGGCATAGTGGGTGCTGAGAAGGTAGTCTATCACCCACTCTTTCGGGATTAGATATATCGTCTTTGACGGAAACACCCCAATAGGCTGGATTGGGGTAAATGGACTTCTTGGCGGGGACAAAGTAGCATACTTAAAAATGGCAGCACTTCTTCCGGATTATCAGGGACACGGATTTGGATCTTTTGCAATCCGTGAGTTGATGTGCCGCCTGAAACACAGTGGATTTGAGAAAATCATCCTGTATACAGATAGCGACAATTATAACGCACAAGCATGCTACCAAAAGTGTGGTTTTCAGATTGTAGAATCACTGGTGGAAACGATGTCAAATGGAATGGCAGTTTCCAGGCTCAAAATGGAGGCCTGTCTGTTGTAATTGTGTGCTGTCTACAGCATTCTCTCCCGCCGGGTGGATACAAAGGAATCCCTGTTCCAAATGCCATCCTTCACGGCGTTGGTTCAGTCGTACTTTCAAATGGCCAGCACTTCCAAAATCCATTGGGCGAATCCCCCGTGCGGGTTCGATTCCCGCCACCGGCACCATAATTGCTCCGAGGCTTCGTGCCCCGGAGCAATTTTTTATCCCTTCAGGCGGTCAGGCGCAGCTGGTCTGGCGGAGCATCTCCTTGCGGAGCTTGGCCATAATGCGCTTTTCCAGCCGGGAGATGTAGGACTGGGAGATGCCCATTCTCTCCGCCACCTCCTTTTGGGTCAGCTCCTTCCGGCCCTCCAGGCCGAAGCGCAGGACTACAATCTCCCGCTCCCGGTCCGGCAGCTCCCGAAGGGCCTGGCGCAGGACACACAAATCCACATCGTCCTCCAATGGCCGGGCTATCTCGTCCCCATCGGTGCCCAGCACGTCGGAGAGCAGCAGCTCGTTGCCGTCGCAGTCCAGGTTGATGGGCTCATCCAGGGATATTTCCGCCTTCTGGCCGGAGATTTTTCGAATGTGCATCAGAATTTCATTCTCGATGCAGCGGGAGGCGTAGGTGGCCAGGCGGATGTTCTTATCCAGGCGATAGGTGCCAATGGCCTTAATCAGGCCGATGGTGCCGATGGAAATCAAATCCTCCAGGCCGGTGGACACGTTCTCAAACCGCCGGGCGATGTACACCACCAGGCGCAGATTGTGCTCCACCAGGGTCTTCTTTGCGTTCTCGTCCCCCTGCTCCAGGGCGGTCAGCGCCGCCCGCTCCTGCTCCCCCTTCAGGGGCGGGGGCAGCAGCTCGCTGCCCCCGATGTAAAACAGTCCCCCGGTCTGGGGGCGCAGGCAAGTCAGAATCCATTTCAGCATAAACTACCTCCTGCAAGTGCCTGATACTCCGTTCCGAAGCTCTGGGGCGCAAAGGCCACCAGAGCGGCGCAGCTTCTGCCCCCCAGGCGCACCTTTGGGAAGCGCTTGGCCAGCAGAAGTCCGTTTTTGGCCCCCACCGCCTGGTAGGGCACCAGGCGCAGACCGGGCAGGGGGGAATTTTCCAGGGTTTCCAGGGGCCGGGCCAGCTGGGCCTCGGTCAGGCCGGTAAGCTGCCGGGCCGGGCTGCTGCCGATTACCAGGACGGACTCGCCGGTGACGGGGTCCCGGAGCTGGTTGCCGGTGTCCCACAGGGCCCGGAGATGCACGGTGGTGCCGTCCCCGGAAATCTCCACCGGGATTATCCTTTGGGCCCCCAGGGCGAAGCGCCCCAGCAGCTGAACCCCCGCCAGGCATACCGGCAGCTGCCACACGCCGCCCCGGCCGGCGGCATTCACCGCATACCCCAGGGCCATGGTCAGCAGGACGAACACCCCGCCGGTTTTCCCATCCGGGCCGTAGGCCACCAGGGCCATGGCCCCAAGCACAGCCAGACGCCAGGGCAGCCCGGCCAGAGGCCGCAGCGCCGGGCGAAGGCAGGCCCCGGCATAGGCGGCCCCCAGGGCCGAGGCCAGCAGAAGCCGCCAGGGCCCCAGCCCCTTCCCCGCCAGATTTCCGGTGCCTGCCAGCAGCAGGGCGTTGATGCAGAAATTCAGTGCCGCCACAAAACAGAGCTTGCTCAGCGTCCTCCCCCCTTCCGGACAGCCCCCACTATACCCCGGGGCAGCGAAGAAGGCAGTCGGTTTGCATCTGCATCCGGGCCGCAAGTTCCCGCCCGGGGCCCCGGCATTCTGCGGCAACCGGGGCAAAGCTCCCGGGGCCGCCTCCGGGGCCGGGCCGGAAAAGGAAAAACCATCCCCCATCACGTCACGACTTTTGTGAGCGATGGGGGATGGGGCTTATTTCTGGGAATCGGACGGTCTTTCCACGGAGCGGATGTTTTTTTCCGCCTTCTGCCGGGGAATCATCAGCTCGTGGCCGCAGCCCATGCAGCGCAGCCGAAAATCTGCGCCGGTGCGCAGAACCAGCCAGCGTTTTTCCCCGCAGGGATGGGGCTTTTTCATCAAAAGCACGTCGTTCAGGCGAATATCCATGGGTTCCTCCTTATTTCTTCACCGCATCCCAATAGGCCTTGGAGGCCTGCTCCAGCTTATTGGGGCCGAATTCGTAGTAGTGCTTGCCCACCAGGGCATCCGGCAGGTATTGCTGCTGCACCCAGTGGTTGGGGAAATCGTGGGGGTACAGGTAGCCCTGCTCCCGCTCCATGGTATAGGTATCGGCGTGGACATTTTGCAGGTGCCGGGGGAAGTCCCCGCCCAGGCCCTTGCGCACATCCTCCAAGGCGGCATCCAGCGCCAGGTGGCCGGAATTGGACTTGGGGGAGGTGGCCATCAGCACGGCGGCATCCCCCAGGGGGATTCTGGCCTCGGGCATTCCCAGCATCAGGGCCATGTCCACGCAGGACTTCACAATGGGCAGGATCTGGGGGAAGGCAAGCCCTACATCCTCTGCCGCAATGACCATCAGCCGCCGACAGGCGGACTGCATCTGCCCCGCCTCCAGGAGCCTTGCCAGATAGTGGCAGGCGGCATCCGGGTCGGAGCCCCGGATGCTCTTTTGCAGGGCGGAGAGCAGGTCATAATAGTTGTCCCCTGCCCGGTCGGCCCGCATGGCGCTTTTCTGGGTGACGGCCCTGGCATCCTCCAGGGTCAGGGGGAGCTTGTCCCCTGCCGGGATACCGGCGGAGAAGAGCACCTCCACCGCATTCATGGCCTTGCGCAGGTCGCCGCCGCAGGCCCCGGCGATGTATTCCAGCGCCCCCTCCTCCGGCTGGGCCGTCAGGGCCGTGCGCTGCTCCATATACGAAACCGCCCGCTTCACCGCCTGCAACGCGGCGGCGGCGGAAATCTGCTTGAATTCAAACACCGTGGAGCGGCTGAGGATGGCGTTGAAGACATAGAAATAGGGATTCTCCGTGGTGGAGGCAATCAGGGTAATTTTCCCGTTTTCGATGTATTCCAGCAGGGATTGCTGCTGCTTTTTGTTGAAGGACTGAATCTCGTCCAGGTACAGCAGCACTCCGTTGGGGGCCATGAAGGTGTCCAGCTGGGCCACGATTTCCTTCACATCCGCCGTGGAGGCGGTGGTGGCGTTGAGCTTGAACAGGGTGCGGTTGGTCTGCCGGGCGATGATATTGGCCACGGTGGTCTTGCCTGTGCCGCTGGGGCCGTAGAAGACCATATTGGGAATATTTCCGGATGCAATCAGGCGGCGCAGCACCGCCCCCGGCCCCAGAATATGCTCCTGCCCGAACACCTCGTCCAGCGACTGGGGCCGCAGCAGGTCTGCCAGCGGCTGATACATGGCAGCGCCTCCTCTCATTTTCTTCGCATTATAGCACAAATTTGCGAAAATGCAACGTATTTTCCGGCGCAAAAAAGGATGCGGCAAGCCGCATCCTCTGGGATTATTTTTTCCTTCGCTCTGCATAGCGCCGGAGATATTCCATTTGCTCTCTGTCCTCCCGGGCACGGCTTTCTTCGTCCCCGGAGGAAACCAGCAGCAGATACATCAGCCCCGCCACCGGGAGCAGGCAGGCAAACAGCACCATTTCTCCATCCCCCCTGGGGCAGTATATGCACCGGGAGGAAAAAAATACTCTGCTTACAGCCCCAGCAGCTCCCGGGCGAAGTCTCCGGCAGCGGCCATGGCCTCTTGGGGGACCAGATTCCAGTTGGGCTTGCGCTCGTCCAGGTTGTGGGAGTCGGAGCCAATGAGCTGGAATTCGTCCCGGGCCAGCATCTTCATGGCCTTGCGGCGGCCCAGAAGGCCGGCAAAGTGAGAGCAGTTCACCTGCATCAGGATGCCATGCTCCCGCAGCTCTTCCCAGGTCTTCTTGTCCCGGCAGAAGGAGCTGTAGCGCTCAATGTGGGCCAGCACCACCTGGATGCCCCGCCAGCCGTTCAGCTCCAGCACCGTGCGGATAACCCGCTTGTCCCAGGGGAAGAAGGGCATTTCCAGCAGCAGCACGCCGGTATCGCCGATGCACAGGGAGCCTATCTCCTCTGCCCGGTCCATATTGTCGAAATACTGCACCTCTGCGCCCAGCAGCAGCCGGGGGCAGCTTTCGTCCAATGCGGCGCTGAGCTTTTGGAAGGACTGGCTGCGGCGCTCCAGGAACCGGGCGGGGGCGTTCTGGCGGGCATAGAAATGGGGGGTGAGCACCACGGTCTCAATCCCCTGCTCCCGCTCCATGCGGAGCATGGCAAGGCTCTGCTCTACGTCCCTGCTGCCGTCGTCCATGCCGGGCAAAATATGTGTATGGAAGTCAACCATTTTCCGTTCCCCCTTACCGGGCGTCTCCCGGATGTTCCCTGCCAAACGGAGTGGGCAGGGCTGGATATAATTCTATATATTTTACACAAACAACCACGTTTTGTCAAATAGAATTCTCGTCCCTGAAAATGTGCATTTTCTGCGCATTCTTTTAGCAAATTTTTCCCGGGTAAAAATTGACAGTCCCATAGGCCGGTGCTATAATAACGTGGTCTACGTATGCGTTTTCAACAACATGAGAAATGGGGTGACCGGAATGGCCGGTGAACTTCGCATCAAGGCCGGTACCAAGCTGCGCATGGCGCTGGACGTGCCCATTGGCCAGACGCCGGACTTCGGCTTGGTATGCACCTTCGTAAAGTCCCTGGACACGGCATCGTTTTTGATTTCCATCCCCATGCAGGAGGGAAAGGCCCTGCCCCTGGACGAGGAGCAGAAGCTGCTGATTTGCTTCGGCTCCGGGGCGGATATGCAGATTGTGGCGGGCTATGCCGACGATATCGTAAAAGAGGGCATCCGCCGCTGCTGGAAAATCCGCCGGGTCTCCGAGCAGCGCCAGTTCTTCCGCCGCAGTGACGAGCGTCTGCGGGCCACCATCCCCATCCAATATACCCAGCCCACCTGGCCCGCCAACGAAGACGGCATTATCCCCCCGGAAGAGGGCATGACCCTGGATATCTCCGCCGGTGGCCTGGCCTGCTACCTGAACCGGGGCATGAATGTGGGCGAGGTGTGCGAAATGACCCTACCCACCATCGGCACCACCCGGGAGGGCCACGAAATCCGGGGTGCGGTGGCCGTAATCTGCTGGACCAGAGAGGCCCCCAAGGGCAGCCCCTTCCGCCGGGTAGCCGGCTTTCAGTTCCGCTTTGCCGACAGCGTGGAGCGTCAGCAGATGCAGGACTATGTGAATACTATCAAGAAGCGGTATAAGCTATGACGGACACAGAGCAGATGCAGGACGTAGCCACGCCCCCCGCCCCACCGGCGGCGGAAACGCCCCCGTCCCCCCCGAAAAAACAGAAACGTCCCCGCCGGAAGAAGGATGCGCTGCTGCGCATCGAGGAGCTGGAAAAGCAGATGCAGGAAACCGGCGGCGATGTGGACCCGGATACCGTGGTCAGCATGTATATGCCCCGGCGCAGGCGCAGGCTTCTGGCCGCCACCCTGCTGCGGATGGACAAGCTGCGGCTGCTGCTGCTGGGGCTGCTGCTGGCAGTGGCGGTGCTGTTCGTGGCCGCCTTCTCCCAGGAGAAGATGGGCAATTTCACCATCAACCTGAACCGGCTGGAGATGTTCCGCAAGGGCATCGCCATTGATGCCGACCCCTATTTCTCCGCCCCCACCGCCCGGCTGGTTGCCGCCACGGTGGACAACGCCACCAATATCTCCGCCGACGAAATCCCCGAGGATGTGGACCGGCTCGACGGCAGCCACAACGGCGAAAACTATATGGCCTACACCTATTACGTCCGCAATGCGGGCAAAGAGGATGTGGCCTATACCGCCAGCATCACCCTGGATTCCTGCTCCAAGGGGGCAGAGGAAGCCATCCGGGTGGGGGTGTGGCGCAACGGCCAACGCACCGTGTATGCCCTGCCCTCTTCCACCGGCGAGCCGGAGAAGGACTGCGAGAATTTCCAAAGCGAAAGCCTGGTATGCAGCTTCACCCAAGAGGATTTTCTGGTTGGCTATGTGGACAAATACACCGTTGTCATCTGGCTGGAGGGAGACGACCCGGAATGCGTGGACAAGATTGTGGGGGGCTCCGTGGAGTTCACCATGCACATCGATGCCAAAGACCATAACGACACCAGTCTGCTGAAAAAATTTGTAGACGACATCGGCGACACCCTGACCAGCAACAAGCCCATCCACGCCGCCGGCAACGACGCCCCCAATTACTACCACAGCGGCGAAGTGAACTGGTTTAATAGAAGAAATCAAGACAACGAGTAATGCCGGAGGGGAGCATTCCCGGCTCCCTCTCTGAGGGAGCTGTCGAGCGAAGCGAGACTGAGGGAGTGTACTTCGATGAACGTAAACGCTCAAAAATTTCAGAGTCAATAAGAGTCTGGTGTAAACCGTTGGCCCCAAGCAACCAACGGACGACACTCCCTCAGTCACGCCCTTGCGGGCGTGCCAGCTCCCTCAGAGAGGGAGCCTGGAGGGGAGCGCACCGTTCCCGGCTCCCTCTTTGAGGGAGCTGTCGAGCGAAGCGAGACTGAGGGAGTGTACCCCGATGAACGTAAACGCTCAAAAATTTCAGAGCCAATAACAGCTGATGGGAAACCATCGGCCCAAAGCAACCAACGAACGACACTCCCTCAGTCACGCCCTTGCGGGCGTGCCAGCTCCCTCAGAGAGGGAGCTGGGGGAGCTGCACCGTTCCCGGCTCCCTCTTTGAGGGAGCTGTCGAGCGAAGCGAGACTGAGGGAGTGTACTTCGATGAACGTAACCACTCAAAAATTTCAGAGCCAATAACAGCTGATGGGAAACCATCGGCCCAAAGCAACCAACGGACGACACTCCCTCAGTCACGCCCTTGCGGGCGTGCCAGCTCCCTCAGAGAGGGAGCCGGGGGCGGGAAGGGAAGAGGAAATATTGGTATACCCCCCGTGCCACAACCACGGTGGATATAGATACCCGGGGGAAAGCCGGGTAAATGATAAGGAGGAAATTCTATGAATTCCAAAGCAATCAAACGCCAGCTGCTGGCAGCCATTGCAATGGTTCTGGTGGCCGCCATCGCTCTGGGCAGCTCCACCTATGCATGGTTTGTGGCTTCCGGCTCTGTCACAGCAAAGGACATGAAGGTTAATGTTCAGTCCAGTGGTGGTCTGGTAATTAGTTACGCTGGAGCGGACGATGCCTGGGGTGTAACCGCCTCTGGCAAAATGACTAATTCTAAAGCCCTAACTCCTGTCTCCACTTCGGATATGACCGACTGGTCAACTGCCCAGGCAAAAGTCGCCAACAATTATGAGTTTGACAAGACCACAATTAAAAACGTTAAAAATGACGTTCTCCCCAGCGGTACATATAGTGACAACAATAATTATGCTGTTATGCGTGCATTCAAGATTCGTTCTGCCGCCCCCGGGCAGCTGTGCCAAGGTCTGTACGTTGAAAAGATTGAAGTAACCGGAAGCGATAACACACTTGATACCTCCTTAAGAGTCGGGTTCCGTTACAAATACGCTACTGGTAATGGCAATTATGGAGAGACCAGCAGTTTCATTACCGGCCCTGTCACTGTCACCAGTGATGCCGGGCAGAGTGCGGAGAACGAGCCGACTGCTACCTATAAATTCTATTCTACTAGTACCACCGATGAAGCCGAAGCAAAAGACGTGACCTTGACAGCCACTGGTAAAACTGCAAGAATCGTCCCCGCTGAAACCGAAGTCACAAACGGAACTGACAAGCCCGTCTATGTTGAGATTTTCATTTGGTTTGAGGGTCAGGATCATAACCTGTTCTCTGACAACGTGAAAGCCATTGACAACATGGACATCACTGTCACATTCACCAGTGACAGTATGGCCAATCCTACCGTCTAATACAGCGTTTTCCCGCCCCCAAAGGGGGCGGGACGCACTTGATGTTTCCGCATCGTTGATGCATCCGCCGTGGTTGTGGCACGGCGGGGCATACCACAGGGCACAGACAAAAAGCCCTGCGCCCTGTGGTATGCCGCAAAAGCCCAGGGGAAAAACCGGAAAGGAGCAGGGCGCTTGAATATGGAATCCAAGTACCTATGGCGCAGGCTGATGGTTGCCCTGTTTGCCGTGGCGGCGGCGCTGCTGAGCATGGCGGCGGCCACCTTCGCCTGGTACATCTACAATGCCGCCGCCCGGACCACCCGGGTGGAGCTGGCGGCGGGCAGCAGCGTATCGCTGCAAATTGCCAACGCCTATGACGGCCTATACGGCTCCTCCACGGTGATGGAGGAGTTCACCGGCCGTCTGGTGCCGGTATCCACCGACCGGATTGCCGGGGGCTTTCAGCGGGTGACCGGCTTCCAGGGGGAATGGAACCCCCAGTCCGGGCAGTACCGCTCTGTGGCCAGCCACTTCGCCCCCAGCATCCCGGAGGTCAATTACTACAAAACCTCCCTGTATCTGCGAACCAATTCCGACAACCTGGGCATCTACCTTTCCGACATCGGCTATCAGGACGACAGCAGCCAGGACCCGGTGTCCACGGCCATCCGGGTGGGAATCCTGGTGCAGGGGCAGGAATACATCTTCGAAATCAACCAGGCCCACAACCCCAATGCCGACGACAACGGGGCCCGGGAGCCGGAGGGGGGCCATGTGCTGCGCAGCGACCGGACGGACGGAAGCACCGTGGCCTTCACGCCCCTGAATCGTGGCAACTTCTGCAACTATGACCGGCAGAGCGGGGCGGTATCCCTGAAGCCGGATTCCCGGGCACTGTTTACCCTGTCCGGCAACGGAAGCGGCGGCTACGGCACGCCGGTGCAGATGGATATCTACCTGTGGCTGGAGGGGTGCGACGAGGACTGCACCCTGAACCTGCAGTCCCACACCATGGAAAACATTGCCCTGTCCTTTGCGGGCTTTGCCGGGAAGGGAGTGTGAGGGGATGGAGCAGCAACAGCGGCGCTCTGCCGTGATTCTGGCGGCCCTGTCCCTGGCAGTGGTGCTGATTCTGCTGGCCGGGGTGAGCTACGCCTGGTTTACCTTCGACCCCTATACCCGGGTGACCCCCATGGAGGGCAAAATCTCCGAAGGGGACACCAATCTGCTGATTTCCCAAAGCCGGGAGGGGCCCTTTGACAAAGCGTGTACCCTGAGCCCGGCCAATATGCCCGGGGAATTGCAGCCGGTTTCCACCGGGGATTTGGTGCACTTCTTCGCCGCTGCCCGGCAGGAGGGGGAACGGATCACCCAGTTCCGGGACGTCAGCGGAAGCTATGGGGAATACGGAATTTCCGGCACGGTCTATCTGAAATGTGAGGGCGGAAGCTGCGGCATCTATCTGCAAGCGCCTCCCCTGTATCTGGGGGCGGAGAGCCAGTGGCTGGCCGCCGGACGGCTGGGGCTGCGCATCACCGGGGCAGACGGTGCCGCCGCAACCTATCTTTTCCGGCTGGACAGCCTGGGCAGCACCGCCGGGGCAAGCCAACAGGCCACCGTGGCCATGGCCAACGCCGTGGTGGGCAGCTTGGGGCAGCTTATCGCCGACCCCTCGGAGGATATCGGAAGCTATCTCTACGGCACGTCGGCCCCCAAGGCCCTGTGCCGCCTGAAGGCCGGTGAGATTGCATCGGTGGCGTACTGGGTATATCTGGAGGGGTGCGACGACGCCTGCTGCAACCCGGTACAGGCCCGGGAGCTTGCCCTACAGCTGGGCTTCACCGGGCAGAAAAGCGAGTAAATTCACAATAACAATATATGCCCCCGGAATTTACCGGGAAAACAGGCAGGAAAGGAGGCGGCTGGGGTGAAAAAATTTGGGCAGTGGCTGAAAATGGTTTATTTTGCAGCGCTGTTTCTGGCGGCAGGGGCGGCCTTTGCGGCGGCTACCTTCGCCTGGTTCACCGCCAATCAGGAGGTGGAAACCAGCCGCATCACCGCCCGCACCAGCCAGGGGCAGCTGACGCTGCACATCGGCCGGACGGAGGACACCCTGGGCACCCAGCCGGTGGCCCTGGCCCCCTGTAACCGGGAGCTGATGCCGGTATCCACCGCAGATTTGCAGGAATTTGTCTACAACCCCATGACCAACGACGGCATTGCCGACCAGTTCCTTCCGGCCCAGAACACGCTGTATTACCACGACACCATCTATCTGAAGGCCGTCTCCACCGGAAATCCGGCGGGCGCCCGGCTGGCTGTTTATCTGGATGCGGACAGCACCATCACCGACCTGCTCCAGGGGCAGCTGCTGACGGCGGCAAGGCTGGGGCTGCGATTCAGCGACGGTACCTTCCGGATTCTGGCCCTGAGCGCAGAAAACCAGGGCAGCGGCAACACCGGCATCGGCGGAACGCTGCTGGAGGCCGGGAAGGTGGTCACCCTGACCGACGGCGTAGCCACGGCCCGGGATGACCCGGCCATCGCCCTGGAGGAGGTTCTGAGCACCCGCATGGCCACGCCCCTGGCCCGGCTGACCCCGGACACGGCGTACCGGGTGGACATCTACTTCTATCTGGAGGGCTGCGACCCGGACTGCGTCAGCGAAAAGGTGGGGCTGGACCGGGCCGCCCTGGAGCTGGGCTTCTACGGCGTGCCGGTATGGGAGGACTGAGGATGCAGAAAAAATCCACCCGGCAGCTGCTTACCACATCGGTGCTGCTGGTGCTGATCGCCCTGGTAAGCGTCACCGCCGCCACAGCGGCCTGGCTGACCATTGCCGACCACACCCGGGTAAACACCATGCGGATGAACGTCACCAGCGGCATGAATCTGCGCTTTGATTTGGATGCCCACCAGGAATTCGAGGAATATGTAAAGGTTTTGACCTTTCCGGATATCGCCCAGTGGATCGCCCGGGAGCAGGGCTACCGGCCGGAGGACAATCCCCTGACCCCGGTGACCACCGGGGACTGTGTCCACTTCACCCTGGAAAACGGCGACCCGGCCAAGACGGAATACTACCTGGACTTTGTGCTGCACTTTATGGCCACCACGGACATGGTGGTGCACCTGACCGGTGCCGGGGCCCAGGGTACCCAGGTCAGCTCCCCCACCCCGGGGCTGCCCGGGGCCATGCGCATCAGCTTCACCGCCGAGGAGACCAGCGTCTATTCCCCGGGAATGGGGGGCAGCTCCCGGCCGGGCTACGGCGGCAAGGTCTTCGGCCTGGCAGCGGAGGGCACCCGCTACGATGAAAGCAACGCCCTGTTCACCCTGAAAGCCGGGGTGGACAAGCCGGTGGTGGTACGGATTTGGCTGGAGGGCACCGACGAGGGCTGCACCGACGGGCTCCGTGGGGCAGAATACAGCATCCGGCTCCGGTTTGTGGGGACGGACAAGGACGGCAACGTGCTGGAGGATTCCAGAAATACTTCCCGCCGAGCGGGCAACACGACTTAAAAAGAGAGGTACATCATTATGAAAGCACTGAAACGGGCAGCCGGAATCTTTATCAGCATTGTCCTGTGGGCGGTAATTCTGCTGGCGGCACTGTTCGCCTTCACCACCCTGGCCACCAAGGATTCCAGCCATGTGGCAAATCTGGCGGGCTTCACCCCCCTGAGCGTGGTTTCGGACTCCATGGCCCCCACATTTCAGGCGGGAGATCTGATTATCATCCGCTCCTGCGACCCTGCCTCTCTGAAAGAGGGGGACATTGTCACCTTCCACACCATCATCAACAATGAATTTGCCCTGAACACCCACCGGATTACGGAAATCCAGGGTCCGGCAGATGCCCGGAGCTATGTGACCAAGGGCGACAACAACGATATCGCCGACATCCACATGATTACGGACGGGGACATTGTGGGCAAATATGTGGCCCGGCTTCCCCACTTTGGCCGGGTGGTGGAGTTCCTGTCCAGCAGCATGGGATTTTTGCTGGTAATCGTGCTGCCGCTGCTGATTTTCTTTGTCTACCAGGTGTACCATCTGGTGACAGTGAGCATCGACCTGAAAAAGGCGCTGGCTGTGGAGAGCATTCAGCAGAGCGGCCAGGCAGAGGATATGCTGGCCGCTGCCGCCAAGGCCAAGGAAGAGGCCGAAAAGGCCAAGGCCGAGGCAGAGGCCGCTCTGGCCGAGGCCAAGCGGCTTCAGGAAGAAGCCCAGCGGCACAGCCAGGCCGCCGACACTGCACACCAGGAAGTGAACAAGTAATATGAGTGAATTTCTGAAATTTGCGTTTGAGGTTCTCTCCCAAATTGTCTACAATCTCACAGCGGCGCTGGCAGCGGCGGCAAGGCTGCTGATAACCGGATGGAAGGAATATTTCAGCATCTTTTTCACCTACTTCCCCACCCTGGGGATTCTGGGCAAGGTGCTCTCCGCCCTGCTGATGGCGGCGCTGATTGCCATTGCCGTACTGGCGGTGTTCCTGCTGGTGCGCTCCTTCGTTGTGCGCCGCCGGCTGAAAAAGGACCGCACCGACAATGCCGAGCTCTACCGGGAAATCGGCCGGCTGAACCGGCAGGTGCTGAACCTGATTGAGGAGAAGAATAAGATTCTGGCCCTGAAGGTCAATGCCATGGGCGGCACGGAGCACATCCCCTATATGGGAGCCTCCGCCCTCACCGAGGACGTGCTGCCCACGGTGGGCAACGTCACCGGCATCCCCCAGAAGGGGGGCACGGTGGAAAATGCAGAAATCCATGTGCACAACGGCAGCGTCAGCGCCGCCGAGGAAGACGGTGCCGCCACCGAGGCCAGCCGCTTCCCCAAGCTGACCCTGGTGGACCAGAAATATATGGACTATGTGCAGCCGGTGTTTGACGACCAGATCACTCTGGAGGAGCTGGTGGATTGCTACCGCCGGTTTGCCTGCACCCAGATGCACCTGTACTACAGCGAAGAAATTATCCGCCGCTTTGTGGCGGGCATGTCGGCCAGTAAGCTGCTGGTGCTGGAGGGCATCTCCGGCACCGGTAAGACCAGCCTGCCCCACTCCTTCAGCCGGTTCCTGGAAAACCCGGCCACCATGGTATCCGTCCAGCCCTCCTACCGGGACCGGACGGAGCTGCTGGGCTATTTCAACGAATTTTCCAAGCGGTTCAACGAGACGGAATTCCTGCGCTCCCTGTATGAGGCCAACTACCGCCAGGAGCCCAGCATGATTATTCTGGACGAAATGAACCTGGCAAGAATCGAATACTACTTTGCCGAGATGCTCTCGGTGCTGGAAATGCCCAGCCATGACGAATGGGTGGTGGATTTGGTGCCCACCGGCTGGGAAAACGACCCCAAGCTGCTCTTCGGCGGCAAAATTCAGGTGCCGGACTCCATCTGGTTCGTGGGCACCGCCAACAACGACGACTCCACCTTCACCATCACCGACAAGGTGTATGACCGGGCCATGCCCATTGAGCTGAACGACCGGGCAGACCCCTTTGAATGCCTGCCCCAGGGGCCGGTGCGCATCACCAGCCAGCACCTGATGGCCATGTTCGAAAAGGCCAAGCAGGACTACCCCATCAGCCCCGCCACCGAGGCCAAGCTGGAAAAGCTGGACAGCTACCTGCAAACCCGCTTCCGCCTCTCCTTCGGCAACCGTATCATCAAGCAGATGCACGACTTTATCCCCGTGTATGTGGCCTGCGGCGGCAAGGAGCTGGACGGCATGGACTACATCGTGGCCCGGAAGGTGCTGAAAAAGCTGGAAAGCATGAACATCACCTTTGTGCGGGATGAAATCCGGGGTCTGATCGAGTACATCGAAAAGGTCTTCGGCAAGAGCAATATGCCCGACAGCAAGGCATATCTGGCTCGCATTCAGAACCTGTTCTGATAAACCACTTATCAACCCGAGGGGGGCGGCGTAATGGCCAATACCATCAACGATCTCTACTTAAAATATGTAAACAGGGTGGGCAAGACGCTGGAAAATGACCGGTACTTCCAATACCTGTTTGAAATGGTGCAGGCCGGGCAGAACACCCTGCAGCAGACCCATCGGGTGCTCCACAAGGTGGTGGACGAGCGTTGGCTCACCACCATTGAAGAGAGCCTGGATGCCCTGAACCGCATCACCGAGCACCCCCGGCGGTTTGTCACCTCCAACGAAGAGGTGGTGCCTGTGGAGCTGGCCCGGAAAATTACCGCCGACAGCGTCCGCCACCTGAGCCAGAACACCCAGTTTATCGCCAGCAGCAAAAACGGAGAAATCCATCCCACCCGCATTCTGAACGTCACCACCGAGGAAACCTATAACCTGTATGAAAACCGGTTTGTTTATCACCTGATCCAGCGGCTGGTGACCTTCATCGATAAGCGGACGGACATCATCTTCTGGTCCACCGGCGACGAGACCTGCAACACCTTGCAGCTGCAAAGCAGCGTGGACGATGCCTACGAGCAAATCGAATACAAGCTGGAAATGAAAATCAAGAACCGCCAGAGCTTTGCGGAAAACGACAGCGACAACATGCAGGTATTTATGCGCATCGACCGGGTGCGCCGCATGGTGATGGCCCTGCGCAACAGCTCCTTCTGCGATATCATGTCCGGCTGCGCCAGAGTCCGCAGCCCCATCCAGCGCACCAACGTCATCACCAAGGACCCGGACTACCGCACCTGCCTGCGGCTGTGGCAATTTCTGGAGAGCTATGAAGAGCTGGGCTACACCATCGATGCCCGGGACACCGCCCTGGAATTCGACGAGGAGTACCTGCTGCAAATGTACTCCAACCTGATTACCAACTACGCCGTGTTCAAAAGCCTTCTGGAGGCCGATCCCCGGAAGCTGGAGGAGATCCCCCCAAAAAAGCACAAGGTCATCAAGCCGAAATTCATCAAGCAGATTCAAGAGGAGATTGTCGATGACTACGACATCCCCGACGTGGAGATTCGCAAGGTCATCATTGAAGAGGTAACCCAGGCCCAGCTGGATGCCGAGGCCAAGCTGGCCCAGGAAACCGAGCTGCGCCAGCAGGCCGAGGCCGCCCGGGAGGATGCCGAGAAGGCCCTGAAGGAATACCGCTGGCAGGCAGATTTCCAGCTGGCCGAGACGGAGCGCCAGGCCGAGGACCGGGTGAACCGGGCCAAAGCCGATGCCCAGGCCGCCCAGGAGGCTGCCGCCGCCGCTCTGGCCCAGGAAAAGGCCCAGGCAGCAGCCACCCTGGAGAAGGAGCAAACCCGGGCCGCCGCCCGGGAGCAGGAGCTGTGCCGGAATCTGGCCGCCCGGGAGGCCGAGGCCGCCCAGGCAGCCGCCGACTTCACCGCCCAGCTGGAACAGACCCGGCAGGAGGCCGCCCAGAAGCTGAATCAGGCCGCCCAGGCCGCCACAGGCCGGGAGCGGGAGCTGTTGGCCCAGATGGAGCAGTTCAAGCAGGGGGCCCAGGCCCGGCTGGAAAAGGCCCGGGAGGAATCCGCCAACCGGGAGGCCGCCCTGGTCAACCGGGTGGAATCCGCCAAGCGCCGGGCCAAGGAATCCATAAACTACGCCCACGGCCAGCAGCGGGAAATGGCCGCCGCCCTGAAAGCCGCCCAGGCTGCGCTGGAGCAGGTCACGCAGGAGCGGGACAGCGCCATGGCCCGGGAGCGTGCAGCCCAGGAGCGGGCCGACCAGGAGGCCGCCGCCCGCCAGCGGCTGGAAAAGAAGCTGGCCGGAAGCCGCCGGAGGCTCTTCGGCGGAAAGCAGGAGCCCCACCGGGAGGGGGATACCAACGCCTGACCCCCGGACAACCATACAGGAATGCATATGAAATTGAAATGGTTTTTCTCTCTTGTGAATATCTTGGCCGTGGGGCTAATTCTTGTGTCCCTGCTTGCGCTGCTGATGGTGGTGCTCACGCCCCAGGGGCAGGTGCCCCAGGTGATGGGCTTCAGCCTGCTGCGGGTGCTGTCCGGGAGCATGGAGCCGGAAATTCCGGAGCAGTCCATGCTGCTGATTCGGGCAACGGAGCCGGAGACACTGGCTGTGGGGGATGTAATCTCCTTCTTCTCCCCGGACCCCAGCCTGAATGGGGCACTGAACACCCACCGCATTGCGGCCATTGTGCAAGCGGAGGGAGATTTGGAATTCGTCACCAAGGGGGATGCCAATCTGTTGGAGGACCCGCAGCGGGTATCCGCAAGCCGGGTGGTGGGCAAGGTTATTTTCGTCTGCCCCTGGCTCGGCAAGGTTATCCACCTGGTCTCCACCCCCCTTATCTTCGGCGGAGCAATTTTGCTGCCCCTGCTGCTGATGCTTATCGGCAATCTGGTGGCGGCCATGAAATCCGCCGCCAGGCTTGCCAAGGAGGAAGAGGAGGCCGCCATCCGTCAGGCTCTGGAAAACCTGCGAAGCACCGCCGCCCCCGGGCCTGACCGGGAAGAAAAGGGAGGGAACCCGTAATGCAGAACCGGCCCCAAAAAGAGAACCCCGGCGAGAACGCCGTGAAGGATGCCCGGAAGCAAATCACCCGGAGTATCCTTCTGGCTCTAACCGCTCTGGCGGTGATTGCCTTTGCCTGCTACGCCTGGTTCGTCAGCACCAAGCGTGTCACCGGCAGCATCCGCCCGGTGCAGCTGCTGGGCAGCACCTTTGAGCTGGCCAGTGCCGGAAAAATGGGTGCCTACGACCATATGCTGCCCAACGGCTTAAACATTTCCGGGGATTCCTGGAAGCCCTCCGGCACCGTTACCAGCACCGGGAAAGCATCCATCCTCTGGCAGGTAAGCGACAGCAGCAGCCTGAACAATACCGAGGATACCGGCTGCATCCAGCCCGGCTCCCAGGGAGCCATCCAATTCTCCGTCATCCCCAAGGCGGACGGAGAGCTGAAGCTGAATTTCCAAATAGAGCTGCTGCCGATGCAAGAGAAGGGCGGCAAATTGGAAATTCCCGAAAATAACGAAACCCTGAACAACCTATTGAAGGGGCATTTTCTGTTTCAATATTCCACAGAAGGAACCAATTTTTCCTGGGTTCCATGCAGCACCGGGCAGTTTTCGCTGACATTTACCGGCTGCACTGCCGATACGCCCATTCCCGTCACGCTGAACTGGCGCTGGCCCTACCTGCTGAGGCTCGTAACGGATCAGCCCGAAGTGGTGAACTGGATGAAGGAAGATACCCGCTATTTCTTCTACGACCATGAGAATCCCGTAGCGCCCCCAACGGAATTGACGCCGGATGTGGGGAACTTTGCCCAATACGACCGATACTACAACAACGCCGATGAATATATCGGCGAAAACGCCTATGGCGTGCTTCTGCGGCTGACCGCAGAGGCAGTATAAAGCTTCCCGCATACCGCACCGGGAAAATGCGCAAATGCCGGTGCATGAAGTTCTTGTGCATCATTTCTTGTTTTGCTATGCTTTGGCATGGCAAAAACCACGAAAGGAGGGGGCCGAATGTCCCGCCGTTTCCCCAAAAAGCCGGGGCGTTTTGCCCCGGTGCTGATTGCCGTACTGGCAGCAGCCGTCCTGCTGTCCGCCCTGGGCGGAACAATGGCATGGCTGCGGTATGCCCGCAGCTTACATACCCTGGCCCGGATTCAGGTTCCCTCCATGACCCTTACCGGCCCCCAGGGGGAGAGCACCCTTCCCGTGGCCCTGGGGGATATGGATTTGTCCAAGGCAGGGAGCAAGGAAAGCATCTTCCGGATTGCCTCCAACAAGGGCACCCACTATATTCTCCAGCTGGCCCACACCACCAATCTGCCCCTGAAGTATACCATTTATAAGCTAAGCAGCGCCTCGGATCCTTCCAGAGAGACTCCACTTGCCGGAAGCTATCGGAACGGCGACGGCACACTTCACTCCGCCACCTACGGCGATTACAATAAGGTTCAGAAGAACGCCCAGCCCCTTTATTGGCAGTCCGAGGTGCAGACCAGCATCGGCGAGGAATTCTATGTGCTGGTGGTCACCTGGGATGCCGGGGCAAACAACAAGGAAACGGATATGATTTACATCACAGCGGGGATTGGAGGGGACTATGAACAGACACAGCCATAAGCTCCGGATACTCCTGCTGAGCCTGGTGTGCATTGGGGTGCTGGCCGGTGGAACCTACGCCGCCTATACCAAATCCGCCCACCATAAGTGGGTGGTGGCCGCTCAGGAAACCCCCTCTGATCTGCGCTTCTCCTCCAACTATCTGGCAAGCTGCCCTCGGGAAAATTTAGCCTACGTCACGCGGCTGGTCAGCGCCGGTGGGGATACCGTCACCGTGGGCGTAACGGTGTGCAACTACCCCCAAAGTGACCTGTCCCGGGTCAACGACAGCGACATCACCTATACCCTACAGACCCGGCTGGTGAAGGAGGACGGAAGCGTTGCTTCCGTTGAGGGCCTCACCATTCGGATTAACGATTCCGATTTCGGCACTTCCCTGCCCGGTACGCTAAAAGGCGGTGTCGCCTCCCAGAATCTGTATCGCATCACCCTCTCGGCGGCGGATTTGGGGAAGCTAGAAAATGTATACCTGCAAATTGCGGCTGTCCCGGAGGATGCTTCGGCAGCCGCCACGGAAAACCAGGCTCTGGCAGGCCGACTGCGGATTCTCCCCGCTGCCGCCCAGGCCACCCCATGGACCGGCCGCTTTGCCGACACCGCAGAGTGCACAAGCCTGGATGCCTTCAACTATGAAATTCAGGGCTCCGCCCAGGGGAAAGTGACCCTGAGCTGGGACAGCAGCAAGGTTGCCCTGAGCCCCTGGTCCCGGGCGCTTTTGAATGCCGATGGCGGCGACAATTCCATCACCTTCTCCGTCGGCGGTACGGACCAGCCCACCAGCTACCGGCTGCAATTTTACCGCACCTGCCCCATTCCGGCGGATGAGACCAGCGTGAATGCCTATGTCACCGCAGCCTTCACCCCGGACTGACCCGCCGGGGCCCATTTCCATATTGCATTGTGCGAAAGGAAAGATGCAGAATGACCAGTAAGCGAAACAGAGTCATTGCCTTTCTGTTGGCAGCTTCGCTTTTTATGAATACAGCGGTGCTCCCTGCCCGGGCAGAGGAGGTTACTCCGCCCACGGAGTATCCGGAAATCACCGAACCGGCCCCTACCCAGGAGCCCGCTCCGGCAGCCACTGAGGCTCCTACGGAAGCGCCTACCCAAGCTCCCACGCAGGCCCCTACCGAAGAAACCCTGGGGACGGAAGCGGCTACGGAGGCTCCCACCGAGGAAACCCAGGCTCCCACCGAGGAAACCCAGGCTCCCACCCAGGAGACGGAAGGCCCCACGGAGGAGACCCAGGAGGTCACCCAGCCCACGGAGGAGACCCAGGAGCCCACCGAAGAAACCCAGGAGGCCACCGAGCCCACCGAAGAAACCACGGTGCCGGACAAGGAGGCCCTGTGGGCCGCCCAGGAGGCGGGCTATCTGCTGGGCATTCAGCACTACAGCACCCTGCCGGTCACCGGGGAGCGGAATATGCCCCTGGAATGGTGGTACGTCCTCACCGGGCAGGCTGCCATGCGGGAGCCGGACCCGGACAGCACGCCGGAAGAAACCGAACCGACAGAAGACCCGGAGACAACCCAGGATTGGGGCCGCTATCTGGTCTTCCCGGAGAGCATCGTGGTGCACTCTGCCAGAGAGCTTACCCTGCTTTCCTATGTCTGGCCCGGCGAATACCACCAGAGAACCATTACCCTCCTGGCGGATGCCGGGGCAGAATTTGACCTGACTGCCCCCGCCGCAATCCACCAGGATACCGAGGCGGAGCAGACCCTGGGCTTTCAGGGGCTGGGTGGGCTGGATTATCCCTTCGGGGGCACCATCCGGTTTGGCGTCCAGTCCGGGGACATCTATTTTGTCCTCTCCTCTCCCCTGTTCAACGGAATCCTCTGCCAGGCCCGGTTTGTGGATGCGGAAAACCAGCCGAACCCCATCCAGCTGGTGAGTAAGGCGGAATACAGCTTCGATGGTCTGCTGGCCGTCCATGTGCTGGGGGAGGAATCCGCCCCTGCCTACTGGAATGTGCAGCTTCTGGCCCCGGATACGGAAAATGGGGGGCAGTTCTGCCTGCCCTCCCTGCTGGGGATACTGTACGCCGGGGTCAATATGAACCTGAGCCTGACGGATATGAGCCGACTTGCGCCTGCCGCCAGAGGGTACCTGTGCGCCGTTATGTACCGCCACGCCGCCCTGCGGGCAACCAATATCACCCGAGAGGTATCCGTCCCCCTGGTGGGGCAGCTGGATGCCGAGGCCACACTGATTACCGATGCGCCCTCTGCCCAGCCCACCGAAGCTCCCACTGAGGAAGCTACCGAAGCCCCCACCGAAGAAGCCACCCAGCCGGAGTCTGTGCCGGATGGGGCGGCGCTGCTGGAAATGGCCATTGCTTTTTACCAGGCCATGGAGGTAGTTCCCGGGGAGATGTCCCTGGAGTGGTGGTATGCGGTCACCGGGCAGGCCCTCCCCGGCACTGTCCAGGCGGAGCTGGTGGTGAACGGCGAGGAATTCCTGCGCTACCTGGAGGAAAACCAAATCCCGCTGCCCACCCTGCCCACGGAGTCTCTGCCTGAGGAGCCCACCGCCCTCCAGGAGGATACCGCCCCCACGCAGGAGGCCACGCTGCCCCAGGAGACGGCGCTGCCCGAGGAAACCTCCGGGCCGGAAGAGACGGCCCCGGGGGAGGAAGCGGCGGCTCCGGCAGGAAATAACATTTCTGACGAAATTATAAATGAAGAGTTAACCTCCTTCCCGGAAGCCGAGGCCGTAGCCCTGGCCGGGGAGGGGGACACGGCCAGCGTACATTCCGACGATGCGGACAGCACCCAGGGGATGTACGCCGTTGCCGCCTATGGCGCACTGGAGGATGCCGGGTTCACGGAGTCGGGGGATACGATTTCCATCGGCTCCACCCGGGCGCTGATTCAGCTGTCCTTGGTGAAAGCAGAGGAATATCAGGACAAGAACCTGGTGCTGCTCTGGAACGCCGGCGGCAACGCCGTGTTCGAAACCGACACGCCCGACGGCGAATTGGCCTTCCAGGGTCTGGGCACCGAAGCTGCCCCCTTCCGGGGGACAATCGGGATGCAAACTGGCTCTGAGAATGTCCCCATTCAGCTGGCCCAGCCCCTTTTCAATGCGGTGGCAGACAGCGCCGGGATTGGAAATCTGAACCTGAAATCCGCCGTCACCGGCACCGCCGAAGGCCTTCTGGCGAAGGTGGTTGCCAGCAATGGCGGCGGAAAAACCTGGGCAGTCACCCTGGTTCCCCATGCGGATACCGAGGATACCGGGAAAACCTACGTCCTCCCCGCCCTGCTGGGCACGATGCGAAGCGGCGCCAACGTCACCCTGCAAGTGACGGACAACGCAAGTCTGACGGTATCCGGCAGCGGCTATCTGTGCGCTGCCATGGAAAGCAACGCAAGCCTGACGGTGGGAAGCCTGGGCAGCATCCCTGCGGTAAACAATGCCGCTGCCGACGCCGTGGGCGGCCTGGTGGGCACCATGGGCAGCGGCGCAAGCCTGACGGTGGGTTCTCTGAATGGCTGCACCGTAGACGTAACCTCTGTCAAAGGCTCCGCCGGTGGCCTGGTGGGCACCATGGGCAGCGGCGCAAGCCTGACGGTTGGCTCTCTGGATGGCTGCACCGTAGACGTAACCTCTGTCGAAGGCTCCGCCGGTGGCCTGGTGGGAGAAATGGGGGATGGCGCTGCGCTCACCGTTTCCTCCGCCGTCACCATTGGCAGCATAACCGGCAAGGGATATACCGGCGGCATTGCCGGTGAATGCACGAACCCTGTGTTCACCTTTTCCGGCGGTGCCTCCCTTACCGGAGCGAACAATTTGGGCCAGATTTATTCCTCCGGCGGCAGGGCTGTCGGCGGCATCGCCGGTAAGCTCACTTGGAGCAGCGATAATCCCGCCATGGCCGCTCTGCCCATCTCAAACCTGCTGATAACAAACGGCGATGCCGGTGGGCTTTATGGCGAGGTAAACGCAAGCAAAGCACTGGTATTCTCTTATAATGGCTCACTATTTACGAACGTAACGCTGAATAGCCGTAATCTAAATGGTTCAGGCGATGAAGGGGCGGGTGCCCTTGGCGGGTTAATCGGCTGGTTTCACGGAACATATGGCAACATTACCGTCGAGGCCGGAACTGTAATTGAAGTGACCATGGGCCATGGGTCGTATATTGGCGGTCTTATCGGTGCCCCTGATTGTGATCAGGCAGCCATAATCACCCTATCCGGCCGGATAACCCTGCACGGCAGCGACACCTCTGTCAATGTAGGCGGCGTAATTGGCGGCTCCTCGAAAAAAGAAATGCGGGTTGCATGCAGTAACCTTACAGTGTCGATTGACGGCTTTGACAAATTTGCACCCACAGGTAACTATGGCGGTCTGATTGGCAAAATAACGAACCCCAGCTATGTATATGTGGGAGAAAATGTCAACCTGTCCGGTACAAAAATTATTGGTACCGGGGTCGCCGGGGGGCTGATTGGCACCTTAGACTCCGGCGTGCTGTATCTGGGGGAAAATCCGGAGCTGCCCACGGAATCCAGTGCATCCAACGTAAACCAGCGGGGCTGGATTGTGGGCAACCGGGGGAATGCTCTGGTGTGCGCCGCAAAGAATTGGGCACCTTCGCATAACGCCGACTGCCAGATGAACGACACCAACCCCTGGGGTCAGGTGCTGCAGCTCAAGAAATTTGACAGCAATCTGATTCAGCTTGATACGGAAAGCCGCACCGTCACCGTGGGCAGTCTGCCCGCCATGTCGGGAAATTCTTACGTCATCAGCAGCCTGACGGATTTTGCCGCCGTGGCACTGCGGATGCAGCTGAATCCCTTAGATGCGCTAAAAATTGGCGGGGATTTCGGCAATAATTCCACCGTCTCCCTGACGCTGAATGCAGACATTGACCTGAACGGCACCGACCTGACCGGCACCGGCCTGACCGGACTGACCCGGGACATATCCACTACGGATACGTTCTCCGTCACCCTGGACGGCAAAGACCACACCATTACCCTGCCCGGTGAGCGGGTATACGCCTCCCGCGATTCCCACAACCGCCTGGGACTGATTGGAATGGTGGAGGCTCTGAACCTGTCAAACCTGAGCATAGCAGGTAAGTGCCAAACCACCGTTCTCTCTGGCGGCCAAATTTACACCGGCATTGCCTGCGACGTAACCAAAAATGCCACGCTAAATGAGGTCACATCCGGCTTTACATGGACCATTGACGGAAATTCCGGCAATTCCAGGCACTCCGGCATGGTGACGCAGCTTTCCAAAAACTACATGGATGTCACCTATACGAACTGCACCTGGAGCGGCACCATTACAGACAATACCTCTGCCAACAGTGAAATTGCCGGCTTCCTGGCCCATCTGGAAACCGGAAGAAACAAAATCAACGTCACAAACTGCATCCTCAGCGGCACAATCCAGCGTCCGGCCTCTACCGGCTGGGCTCGGGTGGGGGGGCTGGTCGCCTGCCTGAACGGAAGCGACACTACGCTGACCATTGACGGATTAACCGTAAGTACACACATTACAGCAAAGGCCCCCCAAAATAGTTGGGCAGATAGCTGCGGCGGACTGCTGGGCTATGAGTGGAAGAAGACCACCGCCACATTTACAGGTGTGACCATAGAGAATTCCACCCTGGAAACGGACAGGAAGTTCGGCGGACTGGTATACAGGGGCTCCGGCTACTGGAAGCTGACGGAGGGGAAGGGCATCACCTTCACCGGCAGCAACCGATTCACCGGCACCTCGGATACCAGCACCTCGGATAATGTTACCCCCAGCGCTCTGCTGGTCAGCACCTCCTACGAAACAGGGCTGTATTTGGAGGTTTTGCACAATTCCTTCGTCTACAACGAAAACACCGTAATGGTAGACGTGGGGGGAACAGACCAGTATTTCGATGCCCTCATGGGCAAAAGCATCTATGGCGATGGGCAGGACTCCATTGTGTCCATTGCCACCGCCTCAAGCAGCGACAGTACTCCCCACAGGATTGATTCGGAGAGCTGCAACACCTATCAAACTCTCCTGAGCAACACCTATACAAATCCCTACACCCGGTATGACTACAACCTGGATTCCTTTAACCGGAAAGAGGCGGCTGATGCTGCCATTGACACCCCGGAAGAAATGGTGCTGTGGAGCGTGTACCGCCGGTGTCACAATAGCCTGAGAAACTATTTCAGCCGTGGCAGCGGGAAAAACATCACAGGGAATATAGATTTAACCGGCTACGCCTTCTACCCCGCCCCCTATGACGGAACCAATCTGGAAAATGCCGCAATCACCTTTGCTTTCCAGCAGCTGGAGGAGGTTGAGAAAGAGGCCAGCAACAAGAAACCCTCTGACACCCAGCGGCAGCATGCCGGGATGCACACGGGTATTTTCACCGGGGTCGGCGGCGACGGAACCCTCAGCGTCACTGACCTGACACTGAAAGGAACCGTCGGCGGCTATAATGGCTCCTATGGCGCAATCATCCGTGGCAGCGCCCAGGGAGCGGACAAGGATAATCTCCGCACTTTGGCCATTCACGGAGTAACCCTGGACGGCATTCGCATCTACCCGGAGGCTACCGAAGATACGGTCGCTCCCCTGCTGATTGGCAGCCTAGGCAGCTTCACTACCCTGAATCTCAGCGGCGTAACGGTCAAACCGGGTAGCTATGCCCAAAATGCAAAGGCTGCCAGCAGCCTGATTGGCAGCGCCGGAAACGACAGTGCCGACTATATCCAGCTGACCTTCGGCGATATGCACCTGAGTGAGACAGAGGAGAAAACCAGTCCATCCACGCTCTTCACCCGGGGCCTGTTCCTGGAAACCTTCCGCTACAGCGGGAACAACTGCCGGGGCGTGTATAATTTCGAAAGAAATGACGACTACACCCTGGGGCAGGAGATTTCCAACACAGAGGGCGGCCCGGTCAGTGGCCGAAACAACGGCGAACAGTGCTGGTTCTTCCGGGAAAACGGCAAAGAGACCGGCTATGTGTGCACGGCCATTGGCGAAAACAACAGTTCCACCGCATTTCAGGGGTATCCCCGCTATGTCGCCCAGAAGGAAGGGGGCATTGCCGCCACCTATCACGAAATCGATGTCAATCTGGTCTCCCCGGATTTGCTGATTGGCTGCGGCACCTACTCTCACCCCTACCTCATCACCAACGGCAGGCAGCTGGAGGCCCTGTCCCAGGCCATCCTGGCCGGCGGCAGCCGCAGCGGTTGGCGGGTGAAGGTGAGCGACCCGGTAATGGACAATGGTCAGGACTTCTCCCGGCAGGGCGGCCATACAGGAACCGGCAGCGACGAAGAGGAGGATGTTCTGGACGGTGAAACCGTCTACGTCAGCTCCAGCCAGAACTGGACGGGATTGGGCGTGGCAAGCACCTGCGAAGATTCGGCTATGCTGAAATACCTGTGCAACGCCTACTACCAGATTGCGGGGGAAATCACCCTGTCCACCTGGTCCGGCCTGGGGGAATCCAGTGCGGATAAGCAGTTCTCCGGTGTCCTTGTGGGGAAAGACGGCGCAAAGGTCATTATCAGCGGCACCCGCACCGCTGCCCAGTTCGGCGGCCTGGTGAAGTTCAGCCGGGGCTGCGTTGTCAAGGATTTGGCAATCGTCTACCAGAATGACAGTGCCATCACCCTGCAATGCTCCAATGTCCCCAGCGACCTGGCCAACGCCAGCTTCTTCGGCGGCGTGGTGGGCTGGTGCGTTGGGGGGGATACGGTGATTGACAATGTCACCGTCACCTACAGCGGCACTGTCACCGCTGCGGGAGACAAGGCCCATCTTGCCGCCTTCGGCGGCTATGTGGGTCTGGTGGGCGGCGCAAACGACAAAGCCGGGGGCGGCGTGATTTTCCGGAACATTTCCGGCGAAACCACCGGCTTCACGCCAAACTACGGCTACTATTCCAACCCCTATATCGGCCGGGTGCTGGACGGCTTCGCCCTGTCTGAGAATTCCTGGCTGGGCAACCCCACCGATAACTACCGCATTCCCCAGATTACAGACGCCGGGATTTCCACCAATGTCTCCCAGGTCACGGTGTCCGATGCGGCTGGGCTTTGGGTGCTCTCCGCCTGGGTCAACAGCGGGCGCGGAAGCACCGGAAAGCCCCGGGCCGGGGATTATTCCAAAATTGGCGCCCAGGTTTCGCGGGAATTCCTGACGGATGAAGCCTCCGGCAGCACCCCATATCTGGCCCGGAAATTTGGCTGCGCCTACTCCGGCTCCCTTTGCCTCACCCTGGAAGCCAATTGCGATATGTCCCCCTACGGCAACGGATTCCGGGGAATCGGCGCCAGCTGTGGAAACAATCATCCCAAACTGGAGCTGAGTTCCCTGGAGGGCAACGGCCGTACGGTCACCTTGCGGCAGGAAATAAAGCAGTACCTGGATGAAAGAGATAATTGGCTTTTCGTCTCCGGCGGATTGTTCCCCGACCCGGCTTTCTCCGCCCCCCCCACAACGGTCAGCAATCTGACTGTCAGCGGCAAGATGCATCTGTATTATACGGATGCGGCCCAGAAAATAGTCAACGCCGGGGATGCCGGTCAGGCCGGTGCCGGTCTGCTGATAGGAAAGTCCCTGGATGCAAAAAACAGTTTGGAACTGACAAACGTGTGGGCAAAGAACGCAGAGGTTATGAGCAATGCCCAATATGCGGGGGGATTGATTGGCCGCCTGCAAAGTTGGTGGGGACACAATCTGACCATCCAAACCTGCGGCTATGAGGCGGTAACCGTCAGCGGATACCAAAACGTGGGCGGATTGATTGGCGGCTATGATGGGAACTTCGACGGCTCCCGCGCCACTATCCAAAACATCTCCTGCTCCGGCGGAACGATCCTGGTTCCCAAGGAATATGGCAGGGGCATGAACAATTCGGACTTGTTCGGCACAGGAGGATTGGTGGGATATTTGAGTGCCGGAGTCTCTACCATTTGCCGTGTAACCCTTAACGGCAAGAACGAGATTCACAACGATGGAAACTATACCAGCGTGGAAGCCGGTATTGGCGCTCTGGTGGGGCTTTGGTGCCCCCGCAGCAGCGCAACTGCCCAGGATATTACCATCACCGGTGCTCTCACCATTACCGGAAACAACCGCTCCTCCATCGGCTGCCTGGGCGGCTATGTCTGTAGGCCGGATGATGTGTCCAACTGGAACACTAACACTAGCGGCATCCAGTTCACCGCCTCCGACATCCGCATCGGTCAGGACAAAGGTTCCAAGGTTTCCATCACCGGCCATCAGATGGGCGGCCTGGTGGGCATGTACAAAAGTGGTGCCCAGGGAACCAACCGCTTCACCATGGATCAGATTCGCCAGCAAAATATAACCCTGACCGGCAATACCGCCGATGGGTCTGTCGGCGGCCTGGTGGGCATTCTGTGCAAGGCCCCGGCTGTTATCGCCAGCGACATTTTCCTTTCCGGCAACCGGATTACCGGCAACAGCTCTGTTGCCCTGCTCTTCGCCCGGTCCCACAATTTGGTTGGTAATACGCAGCTGACCATTGATGTAAAAAACGTGGAGGCAACCGGCTGCACGGTCGCCGGCACAGGCAGCAATGCAGGCTTCCTGTACGGAAACCATGATGGTGGAAACGGCAAAGGTGCTATAAACGGCTATAACATCCTGATCTCGGGCTCCTCCATCAACGGTACTGCCATCTGGGGCGGCGGGAATCAAAACAAAACGCCTGTCCGGCTGGTGGCTGTGTGCCTACAAAGCTGCACCGCCCCTGCAAAGGATTTCGCCGCCGGGGACTCCTGCTACGCCATCCGGGCCAACTATACCGGGGTGAAGCAGGAAGTCGGCAGCGCCCCCTACATCCCCGGTAACCCCCAAAGCCCGCTGGCGGGCCTTGGCACCTCCTCCATCACCGGCGACGGTGCCTCCTGGGCGGATGCAGAAAAGAAAGTGCCCATGGGCAAAAAAATCCAGGACGAGGTGGCCACCGGCAACTGCAACACCTATTTCAACGCCCAAGAGGAAGCGGCGTATTTTGCAAGCAACGACTTCATCACCCACTATGCCGACGGAGGCGACAATGGGGCGCTGAGCAGCGGCCAAGTCAATTTCCCGGTGCTGGTAGTCCCGGCGGACACCAGGCAGAAGGTGACGAAGGAAATCTCCAACTACATCACCCTGCTGACCAATGAGAAAAATTGGCGCAGCGTGGTAAGTGGCGTAACTATCCACACCTACCAATGGAATGGCACCGGCTTTGAAACGCTGACGGATACCAGCCTATCCTGGAATGAGAATGAGCAGCAATTCGCCGTAACAAAGGGCTGCCATGACAACCAGCGGAACCAATTCACCATGCTGGATGTGCAGTTTACAGCGGGCAGCGAGAATTGCTACCACCTGTACATTCCCGTCATCGTCCGCAAGGAGCTGGAATTCCGCTTCTGGGTGGCCGCTGAGGTGGGAACCGACTACTATGTCTCCGCCTACGACAGTCTGTCCACCCCGGCCATCGGCTCCCACGGTGAGCCGGTGACGGCTCTGATTGGCTTCGAGTACCTGCGAACCCAAGCGGAATGGCAGGCCGCCGTGGACAGCGGCGAAAACCTGCTGTGGAGCTTTGTCAAGGAGCTGACCCTGCACCCCGTCTCCGGGGCAACCGCCCTGCCGGCGGGAACCAAGCTGGCCCTGGTGGAGCGGGGCAACGCCAACAAAGCCTATTTCTGCCAAAAGAGCTTTGGCACTTCCCTGCCCTTCGCCAGCTTTGACGGATGGGCAGAAGCCCCGCACCCCTATCTGTGCGACGGTCTGGAGCTGACCGCCCAGGAAAGCGAAACCGGCCTGTATGTGAAGACCCAGCCCGAGAATGCCACATTGCGCATCGGTGAGGACTACTACAAAATCCCCGAGGGCACCGAAACCGGGACGGATGGCAAAACATACGCCATCACGGTTCAGGCCACGAAAAACCTGCGGGAGGAGTACTATCTGACCATCCTGACCCCGGACAATGCCCCCATCACCAACTTCACAATCACCCAGAGCAGCAAGCTCCAGGTGCCGGAGGGCGCAGGCAATCTCCCCACCAAACTGGTAAACAACGAAGGTGGGCAGAAATTTACCCGCAATGGGTACGAGAACCAAATCATCCTGGCCAATTTCTTCACCCAGAAGGTAAGCGTCACCACCAGCAACAGCAATCCTTTGATGTCCGGCAGCAACAACACCATTGGTGCGACCCTGACAGCCACCATTGGATTTGCCAACGACACGGCGGCCCAGCTCTTCCGGGACTACGGCAGCAGCAAGCAGCTGCACCAGCGGTTTGACCTGGTGCTAAAGCTGTGCCAGGGGGACAGCGTAACCCAGACCAGCCTGGCCAGTGGAACTACCCTGGAAGTGACCTACCGGAAAAACGGCAAGGACATAAGCACCGCCACCGTGCCGGTGAGCGGCAGCGCAGCCAAGCTGACCTTCCCCGGAGACGGCATCCAGGTCAGTGAACTGACCGGCGACCTGACCCTGGAGGCCCAGGTTCTGCTGACCTACACCGACCCCGGCATCCTACAGCAGTTCCCCACCCGGGACAGCGAGGATACCACCACCGGTATTCTGGTGTGCGCCAACTCCTATCTGGCCTACTCCGCCCCCTCGCTGGCCCAGAGCAGCTCGCCGATACCTGCCTCTGACAGCAACAACCGCCGCTACTACCGGCATGAGACCGGGGCCACCAGCCTGCACTATGTAGCCACCGGCTCCAACCGCCTGAACCAGCTGGGCATCAACGCCCTGGAATCCGGCGAGGCTACCGCTGCCATCGACTCCTCTGCCCAGTATGTGCTAAGCTCCCTGAACGCCGCCACCCAGGCCGCCACACTGCGCTGCACCGTAACGCTGCAACGCAAGACGGATGACGGAAGCTATCAGGAGGATACAACCGTCCCCTTCCAGGCCGCCATTGGCGTCACCGTGGTGGGCAGCGACGGACGCACTCAGGATTTCCCGGCGCAGAATGGAAACATCGCAGACTTTGAACTCTTAAATGGCATCGACAACAGCATTCCCATCCAGATTCCCGTGACTCTCCACATTGGCACCGGCAGCGCCCTGGAAAGCGCCGGCGGCTACTACGCCAACTACCGTGTGGTACTGACAGCCCAGCTGCTGAACAGGAGTGGGGTCCCCATCCCCAACTCCCAGGCCAGCGACTACATTGTGTACACCAACGCCAAGATTGTCACGGAGCTTATCCGGTAACCCCGGAAAATATCCCCCAAACGCAAAACTCGCAGCAGCCGAATTTCCAACGTCCCGGCTGCTGCGAGTTGTTTTTTGAAGTTACATGGCCTCGTAGTTGATTTTCTTTTTCCAGATTCCGGAGCGGTAGGCGAGGAAATGCATTCCGGCACCCAGCACCCAGGTGATAAGCAGGGAGCCAAACAGGGCCTCGGGGCGGCCATTGGGGTATGCGTCGCAGCGAGTCAGCGCCGCCATGCCATAGGCCAGGGGCAGCCGCAGCAGCACCGTGGAAATCACGCTCAGCCACATGGGGGTCACCGTGTCCCCCGCTCCCCGCATGACGCCGCCCAGCACCTGGCTGACTGCCATGGCAATATAACCGGCGGCCAGAATGCGAAGCATCCGGGCGGACAAATCAATCAGCGCCTCTGTCTGGGTGAACAGGTGCATGAGATTGCGCCCGAACAGGAGCAGCAGCAGGGTAATTGCCGCCGAGGTGCCCACCGACAGGAGGAGGCCCTGCCTGGTTCCCTCCTCCACCCGCTTCAGCTTTCCGGCCCCCACATTCTGCCCGGAGTAGACGCTCATGGCATTGCCGAAGGTCATATTGGGCATCATGGCAAAGCCGTCCACCCGCATCACAATGACGTTGCAGGCAATGACCATCTCCCCCAGAGAATTGGTCAGGGTCTGCACCACCAGCATGGACACGGAGAAAATCGCCTGGGTAATGCCGGAGGGGATGCCCACCTGGATAATCCGCATGGCGCAGTCCTTGGTCAGGCGCAGATGCTCCCGCCGCAGGCGGAACACATCGGTCATATGGGCAAGTCGCCAGTAGCAGCAGACTGCGGAGATAATCTGGGCGATAATTGTGGCCAAGGACACACCGGCAACGCCCATCCCGAACCCCGCCACAAACCAGATATCCAAAAAGATATTCAGCACGGTGGCAACAATCAAAAACGCCAGGGCGGACAAGGAGTCCCCCAGCCCACGAAGAATTCCGGAGAGGATATTATAAAAGGTAAATCCCGCCGCCCCCAGGAAGAAGATAACCAAATAGTCCCGGCACCAGAACAGGATGGATTCCGGCGTTTTCAGCAGGCGGAGCAGGGGCATGGTGAGCAGCGGCCCCAGAACCATGGTGATTACAGAGGCAAGTGCCGCAAGGGTGATGCAGTTGCCGATGGACTGGGCCAACGCCTCCCGGTTTTTCGCACCGTAGTGCTGGGACACCACGATTCCCGCACCGGTAGCCACGCCCACGAAAAGCGCCAGCATCAGATTTAGGATGGGAGAGGCGCTGCCCACGGCGGAGAGGGCATTGTCCCCCACATACTTTCCCACCACAATGGTATCCACCGTACTGTATAGCTGCTGGGCCAGATTGCCTATGAGCATGGGAACCGCAAACTGGGTAATCTGCTTCCAGGGCTTGCCTATGGTCATGTCCTGGGCGGTAAAGAGTCGATTCAAATTCATTTTTCTGAGCACATCCGTTTCCGGCATCCGGTAGCGATGCCTTGCAAGAGTCTGTAGTCCGAAAGATTTATTGGGATTTTTTCCCCCTGGAGGTAAAGTGCCGCCTCTGCACAATGCGGCAGAGGCGGCTAATTGGAGGGAAGGGGTTTATCAGTAATTTATGCGTGCTCTGCCAGGACGCACTGTGCGGTCTGCCCGGAGGCGAAGGGGCCGGGGATGGTGGCGGTGCCACGATGATCTCCCAGGAAGTCCTCATTGAACATGATTGCGGTACCATCGGTGTTCTCGAAGCGCTCCTCCGGCTCGAATGCCTGGCCCAGGATGTCGCTGTGAATCATGCCGCACCGGAAGTCCTGCAAGAAGTCGTAGACGTTGGTGTCCAGGGTGTATTTGCCATCCTTCTCCACCAGCTCCAGCTTCACGGGGCTGGTGTTGTCCACCAGCTTGTTGGCCTCCCGGTTCCAGGGCAGTGCACCGCAGAAGTAGGCGTTGCCGTCCACCCATACAGGCAGGTGCTCGAAGTGGTAATCCATCAGCTCCATCATGGTCATCATATCGGCCCGCTCGCCCAGCTTGAACTTGGCAACCCACTCTTCATAGGTGGGGTACTCGTCCCACACGGCGTTGCCGGTGCGGTCGTTCTCCACGGCGTTGAAGCCCATGGACTCGGAAGCCTTCTTGTTCTCTTCATAGGGATACTTCTGGACAAAGATGTTATTGTACACCCGGTTATCCCCGTGTAGAATGGTCATGAATCCGGCCACCTCGGTGCGGTGGGGAATGTGATAGGGGGTATAGCGGCGCTGGCTTGCACCCTTGGAGGTGACCATATCGGTACCGGCACCCACACAGGTGAAGGCACCGGCAATCAGGTTGTGAACCACGGCCACGCCCTGGGTTGCCCAGCGGACAGAGGCCTCGGACAGCAGCACATTGTTGTCAATCAGCGTGGGGCCGTGGCCGACCTCCACAAAGATGTCCTGGCTCATCTTCATCATGCCCGCATCCACGCCCTTGGGGGGATGGTTGTCATGGAGCAGGTTCTGGGTGATGCGGGTGCCCTGGGCCTGCCAGTCGCACCAGATGCCCATGGTGCAGTGGTGAATGTGGTTGCGGCGGAAGGTCACGTCAATGGCAGCGTGGAACTTGATGCCGCCCATCTCGGCGCCGGTAAGCTGCTGAGAGTTGTTGATGTTGTGGATGTGGTTATCCTCGATGACGGAGAATACGCAGCCCATTCTGCCCACAATACCGGCCTGACCGCAGTCGTGAATATGGCAGCGGCGGACGATGTGGGAGCCTACGGTTTCCTTGGTCCAGCCATCGTACTGGGCGATGCACACAGCGTCCCGCTCCATTTGGGTGGGGCTCTTTACATGCTTGTTGGTAAAGTAATTGTCGTTGCCCTTCTCGGTCTGGTGATAGTTGCCAAGGGAAATACCGCAGCAGCGGGAGTTGGAGATGTCGCAGTCCTCAATAATCCAGCCCTTGGACCAGTGGGCGCCAATCATTCCGTCCTGGAATGCGGCAGGGGGTGCCCAGTTGGTGGCGGCCTTGTCCACCACGAAGCCGCTGAGGGTGATGTAGCTCACGCCCTTCTTGTCGGGCATAAAGCAGTTGTTGCGGACGTTGATTTCCACGCACTCCTCATTGGGGTTCTTGTCCTGGAAGTTGGCATAGATGGTGGTCTGCTTCTCCCCCACCTCTGCGAACCACTTGTAAACGGACAGCTCCGGCTGCCAGGAGCGCTGGAACACCTCTCCCCGGACGCACTCTTCCAGGGTGAAGGTCTCGTAGAACATCTGGTCATTCATGTACACGGCGCCCCGGTGCATGTCCAAAATCTTGCCGGTTGCCGGGTCCTTGGGATAGAAATACCAGTCGCCGATTACCGGCTCCTTAAAGGGATTGAAGGTGCCGAAGATGCCGTTGTCCACCTTGGCCATCCAAGTGGTGCCCTGATAGGGAACCCAGCCGGTGAGCAGCTCCGCACCGGTGATGCGGGCCCCCAAGGGCTTCTCGGAGCGGTACTCAATTCTGGCATCCTCCCGACCGGCATGGACGGGGTTGACATACTCCCGATAAACACCGGGTGCCACAGAAACCACATCCCCGGGCCGGGCAATCTTTGCAGCGGTGTTGATGTGCTTGAAGGGCATCTGCTTGCTTCCGTTGCCATCACGAGGGGCAGCGGCATTGACATAGTAAATCATGTGAAAGCTCCTTTTTTATTTATTCTACGGTGCTCTGTGCAAAGAAGCCCCGCTTGGTGTGGTCGATAACCTGGGTCCTATCCAGGGTCACGGTTTCCTCATAGATGGACTCTGCGCTGTTTCTGCCAAAGAAGAAGCGGAATGCACCTGCCTCTACCACCCATTCGCCTTGGTCATTCCGGAAGGCCAATTGGTCAAGGCCAAATGTGAAGGTTACCCGCTTGCTCTGGCCAGGCTCCAAGGAAATGCGGCGGAAGCCAATCAGCTCCTGCTCCGGGCGGATCAGGGAAGCCACGCAGTCCGTGCCATAGAGCTGCACCACCTCGTCGCCGGAACAGCTGCCGGTATTGCGCACGGTGACACCGGCTGTTACCTGCAAGCCATCCAATGTAACCTTGGGGGCCTCATAAGCAAAATTGGTATAGCTCAATCCGAAGCCGAAGGGCAGCCTGGGGGTTGCCGGAACATCCAGATATCCATCCCGGTTCAGCGCCCCACGGAGGAAGGAGGGAAGGGCGGTGCCCCGGTGGAGGTAGTGCGCCACGGGGGTATGTCCATCCACTCTGGGAACATCCATCTGCATCCGTCCGCCGGGATTGTTCTCGCCGGTGAGTGTTTCAGCAATGGCAACGCCACCATAGGTACAGCAGAGCCAGCCCTCCAGGATTGCAGGGACATGTTCATAAGCCCATTCACAGACCAGAGGCCGACTGTCAGTATGCACCAAAACCATTCTGGGATTGGCCGCATATACCGCTCTCAGCAGTTCCTCCTGGGCACCGGGCAAGCCAATATGGATACTGTCGCCGCCCTCGCCGCTGTTACAGAACATACCCCAGCCGTTTCGGCCGCCCAAAGTCATAATAACCACATCTGCCTCTTTGGCTGCCTCTGTCGCTGCCGCGAAGTTGCGGATGTTGGGGTTGGAATAGTCACAGCCCTCCACAAACGTCACCTGCTCAAAGCGGTCCGACAGTGCCTCTTTGACCGTGCGAAGCTCCGGATAGGCCATGCGGATAATCTCGTCTGCAGCATGGAAGTCTAGCTTCTTGCAGGAAAGCGGATTGTTCGCAAGCATATCCTCTGCGGATGTTTCCTCCAGTCCGGCCATTCCGCCGCCACCCATCCCCAGCTCCACACTGCTGGGCCAGGTATATCCGGCGAAGTGTGCCCGGGGCGCATCGCCCATGGGGCCAATCACTGCCAGACGGAGCCTGCAGTCGCTCAGGGGGAGGATGCCGTCATTCTTTGTCAGGGTCATTGCTTTTTCCGCCGCACGCTTGGACATCTTATTATTTTCGGAATTGTCCATAGCTGCTTGCAGAGCATCCATATCGGGATAGGGATTTTCAAACAGTCCCAGGCTGAATTTCAGCTCCAGAACCCGCAGAACACTGCGATTGATGTAGGAAATATCGAATTTACCCTGGTCGGCATCCTCGGCCATCTGCTCATTGTAGCCATACGGCATGGGGCACTCCACATCCAGACCGGCTGCCAGACACTGTTCGCCGGCTTCGGTGGGTGTTTCAGCGGTACGGAAGACATTTACCAGGCGGTTGACGGACATATAGTCGCTGACCACAAGGCCGTCAAACCCCAAGTCATCTCGCAGGAGGTCCGTAAGAATCTCCTTGCTGGCACATATTGGCTTGCCGTTATACTCGGAATAGCTGTTCATCACAGACATTACCTTACCCTGCCGGATAGCAGCCTCAAAGGGTTTGGCATAGACTTCCCGAATTTCCCGGTCATCTGCCACAGTACGGGCCATATTCAGTCCGCCGCTGGTGGAGGAATAGCCCAGGAAATGCTTCAGCGTCGCTGCCACTCCGGTTTTGGGATTCTCCCCCTGCAGGCCCTGGACAAATGCCGTGCCCATCTGGGCGCAGAGAGTGGGGTCGCCGCCGTAGGTCTCATTCACCCGCCCCCAACGCAAATCTCTTGCCACATCCACCACGGGAGACAGCGCCTGGCGCAGTCCGATGGCCGTCATCTGCTTGCGGCTGCGCTCACACATATCCCGAACGATTTCCGGCGCAAAGGTGGCACCCAGAGAAATGGAGGTTGGGAAACACTGCGCTCCCGCCACAATGGGGCCGGAAAGCGCCTCGCAGTGGAAAAGCACAGGGATACCCAGGCGGGTCTTCTCCTGCATGTACTTCTGCACGCTGGTAATGGTCGCCGCCATATCCGCAGCAGAGCTGCTCATTAAATCCATCTCGCCCATGCCATCACCAAGACCGGCATTGGGGATTGTCTCCTCTGTCAGCCCCATAGCCATCTGGCAGTTCAGCTGGCGAACCTTCTCCAGGGTAGTCATCCGACTGAGCAGGTCCTCCGCACGCTCCCTGGGGGAAAGTGCAGGGTTCTGGTAGGGATATTGCATCAAAATTCCTCCTTTATTCGGTATTCAAAGAAATTAAAAGGGGGGAGAAGCCATCCTCCTCCCCCCTCTGACATATGCGGTTGGCCGGAATCAGCTTGCCTGTGCTGCCTTGGCGTAGGCCTCGTCGCACTCCAGCTTGAACTGTGCATCCAGCTTGCGTCTTTCGAAGACACCGGAGTTTGCCTGAATCACCAGCAGAATCAGCAGGAAGAAGCCCTGAACGATGTCCCGGACAGTGGAAGACACGCCCATTGCAACAAAGCCGTTGGTCATCATCTTCATGGCAAAACCACCCAGAGGAATGGCAATGGTCATATCACAGTACCGGGCGATGAACATTGCAATAAACATGCCCATAAATCCGTCCATCATAATGGTCATGGAGCCCATGGTGGTGACGTTGCGAACCTCGCCCATGTTGCTGACATACAGCACAGCGCCTATACCCAGGAACACAGAGCCCAACACGAAGGAGAGGAACTTAATCTTGTCGCTGTTCAGGCCCACAGAGTTTGCAATTGCCTGGTTGCTTCCCAAGGCACGCATGTTGTGGCCGAAGGCTGTCTTGTTATAGATGATGTAGAAGATTGCTGCCATCACCGCCAGAACCACAAAGCAGTAGGGCTGCCGGGTCAGGATGGTCATCTTCATGTTGCTGGATATATTCAGGCCGTTGGGAACAATGGCCTTGGGGAAGGATTCCCACACCAGCATCATGCCGATGGTCAGCACAATGCAGGGAACCCGCATGAGATTGTACAGCAAGCCGTTGACCGCACCCTCGGCAACACAAACCAGCAGGCAGAACAGCACCAGGCCAAACGCACCCGTTCCGGTCATCTTCGCCAGGGTTCCGCCGATGATACCTGCGAACAGCATCATGCCTCCGGCTGAGAAGTTCATCATTCCCAGGCACATATTCAGCATCAGGCCATAGCAGATAATAGTCGGCTGAACAGTCTGCCGCAGGGTGGTAATCAGCATCTTGGTGGACGCACTCTTGCCACCTGTCAGAATCGCAAACGCCAGCCAGATTCCCACGGGAATAATCAGCGTCTTCAGCGTATTGAGTAGCAGCGTTACCGCCTTATTTCGTTGTTTCAATGTAATCACCTCTTAGATAAGTGGGGATCAGCATCCCTCAGGTGCGGACAGGACCGGACAATTACTTCTCGTAATAATAAGCGTGACGGGCCATAATATCGGGCAGGGAGTAGGTTACAGCTTCCTTCTCGAAATCGGCGTAGGTAATGTCGGGGTTGAAGTAGTGAATCATGTTGGCAATCTCGTCGGCATCATAGGTGGGCAGAGCGCCTTCTACGTACTTCACATAGGACTCATAGTCCTCATAGGACTTGATTTCAATGTACTGACGAATCAGGGGCTTTGCGGGGTCAGGGATAATGCGGGTGCCGTCAATCAGGTAGTTATACAGGATAGCCCAGGCCACCATGGCGGTTGCATACTGGCCGCCGCAGGTCCACACCTGAACGCCCTTCTTGAAATAGTTACCGGTCATGGAAGAAATGTCCACTGCGGCAATCTTGATGGAGCCATTGGCCATGCCCTCGGATTCCAATGCCGTGTACACACCGTCAACCATGGCGGAGAAGCCCATACCCTCGATGTTGTTGAAGGAGGCATTGAAGGTGGCCACGTCATCCGCCCACAGGCCCATGGAGTAGTTTTCTGCCAGCAGCTTCATATCGGGATGCTCTTCCAGGACCTGATACATGCCCTTATAGCGGTCATCGTGAGACTTCACGATGCCCTGAGTCAGGCCGGAGTAGGTAATGTTGCGGCAGCCTGCGTCGTACAGTGCCTCGATGCAGTGGATACCGGCCCAAACGTCGTCGTCAATGGCGCCGCCCAGGAAATTGTCATAAGTCACACAGCCCTTGATTTCCTCTTCCAGGGAGGGGAAGCCACAGGCAAAGATGTAAGGAACATTATACTTGTTGGCAACGGCCACCTGCGCAGCGGTGCCGCCCACCTGGATAACGCCGTCGATGTCGCCCTTACTCAGGATGGATTCCAGATTGGTAACGGCCTCGTCACCGGAGCCGGTCTCGAAGAAGACCATGTCCACATTGTAATTGGATGCCAGATATTCCAGGGCGTTCTTGAACTGGGAGCCCAGCTTATCGGTAAACTGCCCATAAGAGAATGCAATCTTGAATGTGCCAAACTTTTCGGTGAGCTCTTCCTTGTTTACCTTAGACTTATGACCGGAGGAAAGGTCAAAGTTAGCATTGCCCTGCCCGACGGCGTCGCCGTCAGAGCTGCCAGCCCCATCGCCACAGGCGACCAGGCCGAACACCATAACCAGTGCCAGAACCATTGCGATAACCTTTTTCATGATTGTGTCTCCTTTTGTTTTTATTTATCCGGACAGTGCCGGAGAAGTACGGTTTATTGCCAATCAGCTTACCAGCTTGCCTGCGCTGCGGTCATAGGACAGGGCGACAATGATAACAAACAGAACACCCTTTACGCCGCTGATCAGCGTGGGATCCAAGCCCCACATGCCCAGGCCGTTGGTCAGGCCTGTGACCGTCAGAGCACCGATGATAGCGGAGGAAATCTTGGCGCGGTCGCCGCCTGCCATGGGGAAGCCACCCAGAACAATGGCCATCATCACATTGAATTCGTAGCCGTTTCCGGAGTAAGCAGAAACCTTACCGCTGCGGAAGAACGCAAAGATGGAGGCAATGCCTACGCAGATACCCATCAGGGTATAGGCGATGAACACCATTTTCTTTCTGCTGACACCGGCCTGCTGGGATGTCCGGGCGTTGCCGCCGATGGCCTTGTTGTATTTGCCAATCACCGTGTAGTTGAACAGGTAATAGGCAACCAGGATAACTGCCACAAGGATTACTGCCTTAATAGCGGCATTGTTCATAAATGCATAATCCTGATAGACAACGGCAATTTCCTTGGTCTGGGTATAGGTCTTCAGAATTCCGGCGAAGGAAGTACGGACACACATGGAGCCGACGAACACCGGAACGCCCAGCAGCAAGGTGATACCCGCCGTGCAGAAGGAACCCAACACGCAAACCAAAACCGTGGTCAGCAGGCACAGCGGCAGGGGCACACCCGCCACTACCATAATGCCGCACACCAGCTGGGCCACACCGGAAACCGAGCCAACGGAGAAGTCCATACCGCCGTGGGCATATACAAACGCAGAGCCGATGGCAATCAGAGAAAGGACGAAGCCCTGGTTTATCAGGTTGCCCATATTATCCGCCGAGAGGAATCGGCCTCCGGTTACTGCCGTAAAGAAGACGACCGTAAATACCAGTCCAAAATACGGCACAAGGTTGGTGAACATTTTCTTCTGGGCGGCTTTCTTGTCCAGCCGCTGCTGGATTTCCAAATTTTTCTGGTTCTCACGAACCGCAGAAACATCCGACATTTGACTCCGCCCTCCTTAAATAATGTAATCGATGACGTCTTTTTCGCTGAGCGTTTCGCTGCGCATCAGCTCTTTGGTAAACACGCCGTCTTTGAACAGCATAATCCGGTCGCTCATGCCAATCAACTCGACCAGCTCTTCGGAAATCATGATAATGGATTTTCCACGGTTCTTCAGTTCCATCATCAGCTTGTACATATCCGCCTTTACGCCCACGTCAATACCGCGGGTGGGGCAGTCCAGGATGAAAATATCCGAGTCGGTTCCCAGCCATTTGGAGAAGACGACCTTCTGTTTGTTGCCGCCGGACAGTTCCTTGACCAGCTGCTTACCGTTGCGGCACTTGATGGACATTACCTTAATCTGCTCATCCGCCAGCGCATCCTCGCTTCTACGGGAGATAAAGCCGGTGAACTTTTTCTTCATGGTGCGCAGGGACGGGAGTACGATGTTGCTCTGAATCGATGCACTCAGAATCACAGACTCCTTATCTCTGTCCTTGGAGACATAGGCCATGTGGTGGCGGACCGCCTGGACAGAATCGTGAATTTCCGTACCGTCTGCCAGCGTAACCTTTCCGGTAACCGGGGATTCGATGCCATAGAGCACCTTGCCGATTTCATGCATGCCGCAGTCGGACAAGCCGCCCAGGCCCAGGATTTCACCCTTGTGCAGCTTCAAATCCACATTGCGGAAGAAAGGTCTCAGGGAAATCTGCTTGGCCTCCAGCACCACCTCGCCGCTGTTGGAGCCATCGAAGTCCGGGCGGTAGTAGCTGCCCACCAGGTCACGGCCAACCATCAGCTTTCGCATCAGCTCAATGGACATATGCTCCTTATCCAGGGTATCAATGATAACGCCGTCCCGGAGCACGGTGATGGTGTTGCACACCTCCATCAGCTCATCCAGGTCATGGCTGATAAAGAGAACAGCCTTGTCCTGCTCATGGAGCTTCCGGATAACGTTGTAAATCAGGCGGCGGCCCTTGGTAGCCAGTGCCGTGGTTGTCTCATCGATAATCAGCAGTTCCGGCTTTGTGGAGAGTGCCCGGGCGATTTCCACAATTTTTCGGTCTTCAAAATTCAGCTGGTCAATCAGCATGGTGCTCTTGATTTCGGGAGCGCCGATTTCTTCCAGAATCTTGTCGGCCTCACTGTTAATCTGCTTCCAGTTCAGCAAACCGAGCTTCCGGAATTCCTCCAGACGCCCCGCAAAAATATTGGATGCAACGGTGATGCCGCCAATGGTGCCCATCTCCTGGATAATCATACTCACACCCTGGTGCTGGGCATCCACCATGCTCTTGGGGTGGTATGGCTGACCATTCAGAAGGAACGTGCCGCTGTCCTCTTTCTGTGCGCCTGCAATAATCGACGAGAAGGTTGACTTGCCAGAACCGTTTTCGCCAATCAGGCCGCGGATTTCGCCCCTTCTAATCTCAACGTCAACATCAATCAGCGCCCGGGTGGGGCCAAAGGATTTGTTGACGCCCTTGGCAGAGAGCAAAAGCCTATCGTCCATTTTTTTCGCCTCCCTGGTAGATTCTCGGAAGGCTGTCCGGCTGTCAAGCGGAGCCTATCCGGTGCCGTACAGCGCCATTGCGTGTACGTGTCATAACAGGATGATACATCCGGCGTGATGCTTCGTCAAGTGTTTTTTAATATCGCATCATAACTTTGTGCGTTTTCGTTGAAATTTTCGCAGAAGTTTTGTGCATATCAGATAAAGGAAAAAGCATAGGAGTATTATTGCTTATCTTCGAAAACGTTTTCTGCGTTATCGTGTTACATTTCGTAAATGCGCAAGCAGAAAAACTGCGCAGATTGGAACCGTTTACAGTTCGTTCTGCATCTGCATTCCTCTCATTTGCATTGCAGAAAACCCTTGCGTCTTTTCACTTCCTCCCTCCCTTACAGTTAAAAAATAAACCGCCCCATTGGAAGGGCGGTTCACAAGTCAGTGCAGGCTATACGCTTTCGCTTAAAACAATGCGGCAGTCCGTGTGTTGTTTTTCCTCCGTCGGGCGCTCATCAAAGGCCAGGTAGCGGAACAGAATTCGCAAAGGCTCTGCACCCTGTCGCTTCGGGTCCTGGGAAATTGTAGCGGTAATTACCCGTTTGCGAAGCATTTCCAGAATCGGTTCCGTAACATCAAAGCCGATGACACAGGGGCGGAGCGTCAAAGGGATACTTTCCAGTGCCCGGCATGCGCCAAAAGCGCCGCTGCCTGTGGCCAGATAGAGCACATTGATGTTCGGATGGCGCAGCATCTGCTGGCGGACAATGTCATAGCTATCGAATTCATCATCGTTATTGGACTCCATAAACGCAATGGCACAGGGGATGCCATAATGCGCCAGCGCATCCGTCAGGCCCCGGATGCGCTCCGTGTGGCACGTGCTGCTTCGAAATCCCAGCACCACCCCAAGGCGAATCGGCTCCCGAAAAAAGAGGCGCACCAGTCCCGCCGCCATCCAGCCGGCACGGTAAGCATCGCTGCCGACAAAAGCCAGGCGGCCGGAGCCGGGAATATCCGAGTTGGATGCAACAACCGGAATTCCCTCAGAGGTAAGCTGGCGAACCCGACGGACGACTTCCGGCGTGTTTAGCCCTGCAATGGCAATTCCGTCCGTACCCTCTGCCACCGCTTCATCCAGCTTTTCCAGGAAGGCCTGGGAGGTCCAGCTATCTACATAGCGAATCCGAATCTGAGTGCCCACATCTTCCATTTCTGCCGCCGCATGCAAAATACCCCGTTCCACATCCTCGAAGAAGCAGGCCCTCTTGGGATTAAACAGGATATAGTCCAATTTCATCCCCCGTTTTTTGGCAGAAAGCATCTGCGCAGCTTCATCAGGGATATATCCGGTCTCTCTGGCAATCTGGCGGATGCGGTCCGCCGTATCCTTTTGGACGCCCCCCCGGTTATTCAGGACGCGATCCACTGTCCCTCGGGAGACGCCGGAAAGCTGCGCAATTTCTTTCATTGTCGCCATAGCATTCTCTCCAGCATTGGTAATTCGGCAGCAAAGTGGCACTTTTCTACCGTCTGTTTACTTAATTATACAAAGTTAATGCCGCTTGTCAACACATTTTTGGCCTTTTTTATTCTCTTTTTTACTGCGTTACCATGCACATATGCTTTTATCATTCAGTTATTTGCCATTATATTCAAATTTTGTGCACTTGATTTATAGGTATTGCACAACATTTGCTTTTTCTTATCGTTTTTTATTGACATATTATTTTCATTCTGCTATTGTTCCTGTAGAAGTGCCCGCACACGCATATTATTCATCAAAACCATCAAATTTTTCAAGGAGGATTTGTTTCCATGCTGAGAGAATCGTTTAACACCGGATGGCAAACCGGCGCAGCCACCAATGGGCTGAGCGGACTGTTTGGCGGTACCGGCCCTGCCCCCAAGAACGTTATGCTCCCCTACGACAGTCTGCAGGACGTAGAACGGACAGCTTCCGCCCCCGGCGGCGCCCAGGCAGGCTTCTACCCTCCTGTAAACCTGGCACTGTCTAAGAAATTTGACGTTCCCGCTGAATGGGCAGACAAGCTGGTGATGTTCGAATTTGAAGGCGTTTACACCAACTCCATGGTCTATATAAACGGTGATTATGCCGGTGGATGCCTGCACGGCTATTCCAATTTTTACGTAGAAGCCAACCGGTTCCTGAGATTCGGCGAACCCAACGAACTCCGTGTTACCGTCGCCACCGCCAACGATACCCGCTGGTATAGTGGCGCAGGAATTTACCGGAATGTAAAGCTGCTGGTTTCCGAGCTGTGCCATATCGTCCCGGACAGCTACCGCATTGCCACGCCGGAGGCGGACGAAGACGGCGCTACCGTCCTGGTAACCATGGATATTGAAAACCGAGGCCATCGGGTAATTACCACCTCCGTCACCACCACCCTGCACGATGGCGAAGGAAATATCGTCGGTCAGCGTGAGGCCACCGTCACCGCCTATCCCGGGCAGAAGGAAACACTGCGGCAGCGGATTTATGTAGAAAACGCAAAGCGCTGGAGCCCCGAAGAGCCCTACCTGTACCAGGCAGAATCCCAGGTTTGCAGCGGTGCTCAGGTACTGGACACAGAGAAGACTCACTTTGGTATTCGCACGCTGTCGCTGGACCCCAAGCACGGCCTTCGGATCAATGGGAAGGTGACAAAGCTCCGGGGTGCTTGCGTTCACCACGACAACGGCGTAATCGGCTCCGCCGCCATTGACCGGGCAGAGGAACGCCGTGTACAGATTCTGAAAGAAGCCGGCTTCAATGCCGTCCGAAGTGCCCACTACCCCATCAGCAAATCCTTCCTGGATGCCTGCGACCGGATTGGCATGTTGGTAATGGATGAGGTCAGCGACATGTGGACCCGCTGCAAGAACGATTCCGACTTTGCCCACTATTTTCCCCATGTCTGGCAGGAAGTTTGTGAGCGCTTCGTCGGAAAGGACTTCAACCACCCCAGCGTAATTCTCTATTCCATCGGCAACGAAATTCCCGAAACCGGCAGCGCCAACGGCGCAGACATTGGCCGGAAAATTGCTGAAAAGCTCCGCAGTCTGGATTCCACCCGCTACATCCTCAATTCTATCAACACCATGCTGTCCGTAATGGACCGGCTGGCCGATATGGCAAAGAATATGGGCGGTGAAATCAACGAAGCCATGTCCAATGCCGGTGACAGGATGGCGCAGCTGAATGACTCCGAGTTCGTCACCAACGCCACGAAAGAATCCTATGACGTTTTGGACATCTGCGGCTACAACTATGCGCCCAGCCGCTATGAGCTGGACAAGAAGCTCTTCCCCAACCGGGTGCTGGTGGGCAGTGAAACCGCCCCCATGCGAATTGCCGGCAACTGGGACATTATCACCAGGAATCCCCACGCCCTGGGTGACTTCACCTGGACCGGAATGGACTATCTGGGCGAAGCCGGAATCGGCAAAATGGAGCTGAAGGAGGATGGAGCCGTCCCCAGCTTCGTCGGTGGATTCCCCTGGCATCTGAGCCGCTGCGGCGATATTGATATCACCGGCCAACGCCGTCCCATGAGCTACTACCGCCAGATTGTCTTCGGTCTGAGAACCGAGCCCTATATTGCTGTGGACTATCCCCAGAATTTTGGCAAAACCCCGCTGCGGGATATGTGGAGCTCCTTTGATGCTCTGTCCAGCTGGAGCTGGGACGGCTTTGAGGGCAAGGATGTCCGCATCAACGTGTTCGGCGTAGGCGACCGGTTCGAGCTGCTGCTGAACGGCAAAGCCGTTGCCCAGGGCAAGCTGGAGGAATTCCGGGGCTATGTTGACACTGTCTATCAGCCCGGTGAATTGACCGCCGTCACCTTCCAGGGCGATAAGGAAACCGGGCGAACCACTCTGCACAGTGCCCAGGGCAGCGTAGCGCCGACGCTGGTGCCCGACTGCACGGAAATTGTCGCCAACGACTCCGACCTGTGCTATGTGGAAATCAACATGACCGCCGCCAACGGCGTTATCAACAACACCGTCAATCCCAAGGTCTCCGTAGAGGTTTCCGGTGCCGGTATCCTGCTGGGCCTGGGTTCCAGCGAGCCGAAGAGCCTGGAGCGCTATCGCGCCGGAGAATTCACCGCCCGGGATGGCCGTCTGCTTGCCGTCATTCGTCCCACTGCCCCGGGTAAAATTCAAATTACTGCCACCGCAGAGGGCTTTACCCCGGTCACTACCGAAATCACAGCCAAATAATTTCCGCTTTCTTCATTTCATCTCCTTGTATCGCATACAGCAGCGCCGCCATGGCCCAAAAACCATGACGGCGCTGCCGCATTTTCTGTTATTCAAGGTGCTCCGGTTGTCAGTCAATATTCTCCGCAAGATGAATGTTGAGCTTGGTGTAGCAGATGGATTCCGGCGGCGTTTCCCCATAAACCAAATATCTGTACAGGATGTCCAGCGGCTTGCTGCCCTGAATCTCCGGCTCCTGGGTAATGGTTGCAGAAATCACCCCAGAACGAACCATTTCCTTCTGTGCGTCCGCCATGTCGTTGGTAATGATTCGGATTCGCTGCTCCGGGTCAAGATTGCGGATAGCGGTGCAGATCCCGTAATCACCAGGATTGACCAGATAGACCACGCTTACATTGGGATGCTCCCGAAAGAAAAGGCGAACTTCCTCGTCACCGATGGCGCCGGGATAGGTGAAAAAGAATTGGCCAACCACTTTACACTGGGGGAATTCCGCATTTAGGCAATCCATAAACCCGGCAAGACGCTGCACATAAGAAGGCACCTGCACATCCGCTGCTCCCTCTGAAAAAATGGCAATTTCCCCCGCTTTATCAACACTCCTTGTACACAGGCCGGCGGCAATTCGGCCGGACCGGTAATAATCGCACCCAACGGAGGCCAATGGTTGGTATTGGGAAGTCAAATTATTATACATAACCACAGGAACATTGCGGTTGCAAAGCGTCTCTGTGCAGGAGGCAACGTCACCCGGAAATGCCGCACCATCCAGCATATCCAATGCAACGTCCTCTGGTAAATCCACCTCACAGCGCAGGTATGTCCTGTTTTCTGCCACCAGCCGGATTTTGAAGAAGCTGGTTCTCACCCCGACTCTTTCCAGCTCCGCCGCCTTTTCCCGGGCCGCCCGGTTCACCTGTGCAAAGAAGGGGTGATCCATATCATCCATAGCAAAGAAGCCCAGGTGCAGTTTCTTTTTTCTGGATGCCAGCACCTGAGCTGCCCGGTTCGGAGTGTAGTCCAGCATGCGGGCAATTTCCAAAACCCGCTCCCGGGTTTCCTCGCTGACCCGCCCACGGTTGTGCAGCACCCGGTCCACCGTTCCGATGGACACATTGGCCCGCTCCGCAATCTGCTTCACTGTTGCCATGTTTTACCCGCCCCCATTTCCACTTGGCATTTCTCTGACTATCCGCCGGAAGTTCCAAACGATATGGGATTATTTTAGCAAATTCACAGCAAAATAGCAATTTATTTTTGCAAAAATTTCAAATATTTTCCGGTTGCAGCCCTCTAGTTGCCATTTACCCTCTCCTTTATTATAAAGCGGTTCCCCTTGTCCACGAAGCCAAAGTCTGTGCCCGGGCGGTTGGTTTCTTGGTTAGGCTGGAAATTGCGAAACTATTTTCCTGATGTCTGCATGGTGTGCTTAGTACGGGATTAACTTTTTGCCGGAGAATCCCAATGTATTCTGTTATTTTATATAAAATTACCATCTGTTTTTAATGCATAATTGCTGTTTATCGGAAGGAAATTACTTTCTCTATATTTCGTTGACGCTCCGGAAAGTGGATGGTATATTGGAGGCAACCAAATAAAAAACAGGAGGGAAAACAAATGAAAAAAGTATTTGCGATGCTGCTGACTGCGCTGCTTCTGCTGACCGTGCTGCCAGCTGCGGTTGCCCAGGAGGCGGAGGCACCTGCTATGGTGCCGGTGGCGGTTCATGTGCCGGAGGGTTGGGGAACCCCCAGTCTGTGGGCATGGGCGGATGACGGCACCAACGCCTTTGCCGCCTGGCCCGGCGAAGAGCTGGAAGCCCTGGCGGAGGGTTGGTTCTACACCTATGTGCCCGAATTTGTGGAAAATGTGATTGTCAGCGCCAACCAGGACACCGACGATGCCGTGCAGACGGATGCTCTGGCGGTAAAGGCCGGGCAAGAGGTCTGGATCACGGTGGCTGAGGATTTGAGCGCCGAGATTTCCTACGAGGCCCAGCTGCGGACGGAGATTCCGGAGTATGTGCAGCGGTTTGTCGTCCACGCCTATGTTCCCCTGTCCTGGAAGACTGCCAACCTGTGGGCCTGGTCCGCCCCCGACGGCACCAATGCCTTCGAAAGCTGGCCCGGCAAGGAAATGAAGGAGGGGCAGGACGGCTGGTTCACCTGCAAGGCCCCGGTTTGGGTCAACTCCCTGATTGTCAGCGGCAATGACGGCGACGTTCAGACCGAAGACATTGCCATCGAGGGCAAGGAGCTTTGGCTCACCGTCTACAAGGATCTGCGCTTTGACATCAGCTACGAGGACCCCAACAAGGCAGTGGAGGACGTTACCGTCCATGTGCAGGTTCCCGCCGACTGGGCTGAGCCCTGCTGCTGGGCCTGGTCCGCTCCCGATGGCACCAACGCCTTTGCTGCCTGGCCCGGGGAGGCCCTGGTGCAGGAGGGCGACTGGTACACCATCCAGGTGCCCGGCTGGATTAACTCCGTAATTATCAACGCCAATGGCGGCACGGTGCAGACCACCGACCTGTCTGTGGAAACCGGCAAGGAGCTATGGATTACTGTTGAGAATGCCGAGACCGCCCAGGTTGCTTACGAAGCGCCCCAGGCATAACCCAATCCCTTTTGCCAGGCGGGTACACCACAGCCGTGTACCCGCTGGCACTGTATCAAGGAGGCACATATGATGAAACGACTGACGGCAATGCTCCTTTCCCTCTGCCTGGTGCTGACCCTGGCCGCCTGCGGTCAGGACGGCGCTGCATCCGGCGGCAGCAAGAAGCTGGTAATTTGGCACGACAAGGAGGAGGCGGTAATTGCGGCGCTACAGGATTATTTAAGCACCGCCGCTGCCGACCTGGAGATTGTATTCGAAAAGAAAACCAGTCTGACGGACTCCCTGAAGCTGGTGGGCAACGACCCCGGGGCAGCACCGGACCTGTTTCTGTTTGCCCATGACAAAATCGGCGTATTTGCCGAGATGGGCATTCTGGCCCCGATAGCGCCTCTGCTGAAAGAGGGGACGCTGGATGCCTATCTCCCCATGACCCTCCAAGCCGCCAGCTATAAGGATACCCTTTATCAGCTGCCGCTGTATTTTGAGACGCTGCTCTTTATGTACAACCGCAGGTATATGACGGATGGGGACATTCCCGCCACCACGGAAGCGCTGTACCGGTATATGCAGGACAACACCGGCCGGGGGCGCTACGGCTTTGTGGAGCAGCACAGCACCGCCTACTATGCGGCGGCCTGGATTCACGGCTTCGGCGGCTCCATCATCGACAGCAGCGGCACCCCCTTCCCCGATGAGCAGGCCGTGAAGGATGCGCTGCAATATCACCTGAAATTCGTTTCGTTGATGCCCGGCGAGACGGAGTACAGCACCGTCAACACCCTTTTCCTGGAGGGTAAGGCAGATGCCACCATCGGCGGGCCCTGGATGGTGCCCTCCGCCCGGGCCGCCGGTATTGAGCTGGGCATTGCCCCCATGCCCACAGTGGACGAAACCGGCCTGCCCCTGGCCCCCTACTCCGGTGTGCAGGGCATCCACGTGCTGAAATACGCAGCAGAGAAGAAGCAAGATGCCGTTGCCGCCCTGCTGGCTGCCCTGTCCCAGCCGGAAATCGGCACGGCCCTGGCGTTGGCCAGCGGCTGCGCCCCGGCAAACAGCGCCTGCTATGACGATGCCCGGGTATCCGGCGACCAGCTGGTGCAGGCCATGCGCACCACAGCAGAGATAGCCGTACCCATGCCCAACATTCCGGAAATGGACGTAATGTGGACGGTGGTCAGCAACCTTCTTACCGATGTGAATCTTTCCGGCAAGGATGTAAGCGCCAGCTTCCAATCTGCCAAGGCCCAGGCCCAGAGCCTGATTGCAGGGATGAAGTAAATGAAAGAGAAACAGAAAAAGCGGTATTTGCAGTCCTACGCCTGGTCGGCTCCGTCGCTGGTGCTGATTGGACTGATGGTGGTATTTCCCATCCTCTATACCTTCTACATCAGCCTGACCAATATGAATGTATACCACTGGTTCGACTTCACCGTGGTGGGGCTGGACAACTACGTCCGGGCACTGTTTGTATTCGACTCCGGTTTTCTCTCTGCCCTGCTGGCAACGATTGGCTGGACGGCAGTGAATATGGTGCTTCAGCTGGTGATTGCCTTTGTTCTGGCAAATCTTCTGAACATCCGGCAGCTGCGGCTGCGGAAGCTATACAAGACGATTCTCATGTTTCCCTGGGCCATGCCCGGATATGTGGGGATTCTGCTGTGGAAAACCGGCATGTTCAACACCCAGTTCGGGCTGCTGAACCAATGGATGCAGCGGCTGGGGTTTGCGGCGGTGCGGTGGCTCTGCTCGGATATTTCCGCATTTTTGTGCTGCACCGTGGTGAATCTATGGCTGGCGCTGCCCTTTATGATAATGATTATGGACGGCGCTCTGCAAAGCATCGACCGGAGCTATTACGAGAGCGCCCGCCTGGATGGCGCCGGTGCCCTTGCCCGGGCCAGGTATATCACCATTCCCGCCATGCGGCCAATCATTGCCCCGGCGGTTATCATCACCGTATTCACCACCTTCAAGCAGTTTGATGTGGTATACCTGCTGACCCAGCAGGCCGGGGCCAAAACCGGCTCCGGCTTCCACACCATCCTGACCTACGCCTATGAGAACGCCTTTATCACCAACAATTATGGATATTCCTCCGCTATCTCCATAATTATCTTTGGGCTTCTGCTGCTGTTCTCCGTGAAATTCCAGCGAAAGGAGGAGGCCGCATGACCAAACGGAAATGGAAAACACGCACCGGGCTTGCTGCGCTGAATCTATTCTTCCTGGTGCTGTGCATTGTCACGCTGATACCCATTCTCTATGCCCTGAGCGTCTCCTTCAGCGGCTCCAACAGTCTGCTCAGCTCGGACTTTTCCTTCATCCCCAGGGATTTCACCCTGACGAACTATCGCAAGGTGCTCTTGGGGGAAAACATCACCACCTGGTTCCGCAACACCGTGTTTCTGGCAGCGGCTACGGTGCTGCTGTCCCTGACGGCGGCTGTGCCCGCAGCCTATTGCTTCTCCCGGCGGCGCTTTCCCGGGCGCAGAATGATTCTTAAGGGCCTGGTTCTGCTGAATTCCTTCCCGGCGATTCTTTCCATGTTTGCCATCTATCGGCTTCTGCGGCCTGTGGGTCTGGTAAACACCCGGGCGGGACTGATTCTGGTATACACCGGCACCATGGCCGTATTCAGCCTGTGGAACACCAAGGGCTACTTCGATACCATCCCTTCGGAAATTGAAGAGGCCGCCCGGATAGACGGCGCTACGGATTTCCAGATTGTTAGGAAAATCGTGCTGCCTCTGGCAAAGCCCAGCATCATCACAACGGCATTGCAGGTGCTGATTTATGTGTGGAATGAGTACATCTACGCCACCACCTTCCTCACCGGGGAGCAGAAATACACCCTGGCGGCCGGGCTGAACGCCTTGCAGGCCACCGAAATGACCGGCTCCTGGCCGGTATTCTCCGCCGCTGCCATCACGGTTTCTCTTCCGGTGCTGGTTATCTTCTTCCTATGCCAGAGGTACATGACCTCCGGATTGACGGCAGGAGGTGTAAAGGGATGAAGCTGGATGCCATTGTGCATCTGCCCATGTCCGAATACTGCTGCGGGCTGGACGAGAGCCACATTGTCTACCGGCTGCGCTGTGCCAGGGGAGACTTGAAAAAGGTCACTCTCTTCTATGCCGATACCGCCTGCCGGGTTACCCCCATTCTGTTCACCCCCGTCCCCATGGAGCAAATCCTCAGCGACCAATATCACGACTATTGGCAGGTTGTGGTTGAGAGCCCCTACAATCGGGTATACTATTATTTTCTGCTGGATGACGGAGCCTCTACCCTGCTCTATTACGGAGACGTGTTCACCGGCCATCTGGTGGATGACCGCTCCCAGTATTTCAAGCTCCCCTTCAACCACCGGGCGGATATTGCATCGGTGCCTGCCTGGGTATACGATGCCGTGGTCTACAATATATTCCCGGACAGCTTTGCCTCGGGCAAATGTCAGATTTCCGGGCAGGCCTCGGAAATGTCCTTCGGGCATCAGACCGTCCGGGGCAAGCTGGGGGGAACCCTGACAGGCATTGCCGAAAATGTGGAATACCTGAAAGCCCTGGGGGTCAACTGCGTATACCTGAATCCGATTTTTGCGGCGGGGGAATACCACAAATATGACCTGCTGGACTATTTCCATGTGGACCCCTGCTTTGGGGGCAATGCAGCCTTCCGAGCTCTGGTGGAAACCCTGCATACCAACGGCATCCGGATTCTCATTGACGGCGTATTCAACCATTGCGGCTGGTATTTCTTTGCCTTTGACGACGTGGTTAGGAACCAGGAGAACTCCGCCTACCGGGACTGGTTTTATCAGCTCACTTTCCCGGTGAAGCGGCCGGAATCCATGGAGGAAATCCCGGGCTACGCCTGCTTTGCCTATGAGCGGATGATGCCCAAGCTGAATACCGCCAATCCGGAGGTGCAGGACTATTTCTGTAAGGTCGGGGCCTATTGGGTACGGGAGTTCGGCATCGACGGATGGCGGCTGGATGTGGCCAGTGAGGTAAATGACGGCTTCTGGCGTGCCTTCCGGCAGGCCGTCAAGCGAGTCAACCCCCAGGCCCTGCTCATTGGCGAGGTGTGGGAAAGCGCCGGGCATTGGCTCCAGGGGGATATGTTCGACTCCACCATGAACTACGATTTCCGGAAGCACTGCGCCCTTTTCTTTGCCGAAGGAAGCATGGACAGCGCAGCGTTTTCCGGCCGGATCACCAATATGCTGGTACGCTATCGGCTTTCCATGCTTCCGGCGCAGCTGAACCTGCTGGACAGCCACGATGTCAGCCGGTTTCTGTCCCTCTGCGGCGGCGACACGGCCCGGCTCCGGCTGGCGGTGCTGTTCCTGTTCTGCTTTGTGGGGATGCCCACGGTTTTCTATGGGGACGAATTGGGCATTCAGGGTACGGAGGAGGCGGCCTACCGCTCCCCCATGCCCTGGGGCGGCGGAGACCCGGAATTGCTGCAATTTTACCGCAGGGCAATTGCGCTGCGGCGGGAGCTGGCTCCCCTGCGCCGGGGAAATTTCCGGATGGTTTGCGCAGAGCCCGGCAGCCGTCTGCTGGTATTCCGGCGGAGTTTCCGGGGGGAATCCGTCACCGTATGCATCAACGCCGATGCGGTGCCCCGCCCTCTGCCCGCCGTGGCAGGCAGCTGCCCCTGGGCCCAGGGTCTCCGGGGCGGCACCCTGGAGCCAATGGGCTTTGCCATATTCCTTGGCTAAAATTTCCCTCGGCCATTCCAGGCCGGGGGATTTTGTGCTATACTGAAAAGAAAGGGGGCATTGCCATGCGTGTCACAATCAAGGACGTTGCCCAGGCGGCGGGGGTTTCCATTTCCACGGTGTCCAAGGTGCTGAACGGCCACTACAGCATTTCCCAGCAGACCGCCCAGCGGGTACGAAACGTCATGCAGGAGCTGAACTACTATCCCAGCGCCAACGCCCAGAGCTTTGCCAGCGGGGCCAACCATACCGTGGCGCTGCTGGCCAACCTGGCCCCCAATATGGCCTTCCGGAATCCCCATATGTTTGAAATTATCGCCGGTCTGGAAGAGGCCCTGGGCAAGCGGGGCTACCGGCTGATGCTGCGGGGCACGGACGAAACCGCCGCCTGCGCCCTGGCAGAGGAAATCATCTCCCGGCGCAGTGCCGATGCCATTGCCATTCATGTGGGGGTTATGTCCCATCCCCTGGCCGCCGTGCTCACACGGCAGCAGTTCCCCCACATCGTTCTGGGAGCGCCGGACTTTGACAGCCAGGTTTGCTGGATAGACAACAGCAATACCTATTCCGGCTCGGTGGCCGCCTCCTACCTTCTCTCCCGGGGATACCGGCGGCTGGCATTTCTGGGGGGAAAATCCTATGACCTGGGCTCTTCCCTTCGGCTGCAGGGGCTTCGGCAGAGTCTGGCCGCCGCCGGCGTGCAGCTGGATGAGCAGTATATCTGGCTGGGGGACTCCTCCCGTGCAGACGGCTACCGCATGACCCAGGGGCTGCTGGCCCTTCGGCAGAAGCCGGAGGCCATTGTCTGCGCCAACAACTATATTGCGCTGGGCTGCGTGGATGCGCTGAACAAGCACAGGCTCCGGCTCCCCCAGGACATGGGCGTAATGACCTTTGACGACTATCCCTTCTCCCAAATCATCGAGCCGCCCCTGACCGTGGTGGACATCAACGTCCGGGACATGGGGGCCCAGGCCGCCAAATTCCTGGTAAACGGCATCCGCCATCCCAACACGCAGATTCAGACCTATATCACCACCTCCAATGTAATCCCGCGAGGCTCCACCCGGTAGAGGGCAGCTTGCCCCCGGATTGCCGGAGAGCGCCCCGGCAGAATTCTTGTTTTTTTGTTGATTTTGACAAAATCACCCTGGATTTCCTCCGGGAGCGGAGGGGGAACCTGCCCGGTATAAGGGGAGGCAAAAAAGTATGGCGTTCCGCACCATACAGCTGTTTTTGAGGCAAAGACAATTTTCAAAAATGAAAAAAATTTTTTGGTAGAAAGATACAAATTTGATGTATTGTTTCTGGACACTATGTCTAAAAAATGAAAGTTGTGTAAACCGCATGTTGACTATTTGTGAAAAAGAGCGTATTCTATGTATATACGCAAATAAATGAATGGGCATCGTTTCTCCCAGGGGAAACGGCACATTAACTTGAAAGGAACGAGTATACTATGGGTTTCATGGATAAACTGTTCGGTAAGAAGCTGGAGGGGATTTGTGCACCTGTGGCCGGTAAGGCCGTGGCAATTACCGAGGTTCCCGACCCCACCTTTGCAGAAGGAATGCTGGGCAATGGCATTGCCATCGAGCCCGCCGAGGGCAAGGTGTATGCCCCCTGCGATGCCACCGTTGATATGATGTTCGACACCGGCCACGCTGTTAGCCTGGTTTCCGAAACCGGCGCTGAGATTCTCATCCACATCGGCCTGGAGACCGTGAGCCTGGAGGGCAAGCCCTTCACTGTGCATGTGCACAACGGCGATAAGGTCAAAAAGGGCCAGCTGATGATTGAGGTTGACCTGGAGGCCGTGAAGGCTGCGGGTCTGCCCACCATTACCCCGGTGCTGATTTGCAATACCGATGCCTATCCCACCTTCAAGACCCACGTTGGCCAGGAAGTTTCCAACGGAGACGTGGTCATCGAGCTGGGCAAGTAAGGAGCGCAAAACATGAAGATTGGTACTGGTCTTCCCGTATTTCCCGGTGTGTCCATCGGCAAGGCTGTGGTCTACCGCAAGGCCCAGAGCACTGCCCCTGTCTCCTCCGGTGACCCTGCCGCAGAGCAGGCCAAGTTTGATGCCGCCGTTATTACCGCCCGGAATCAACTGAGCGCCCTGTATGAAAAGGCAAAGGTGGAGCTGGGCGAGGAAAAGGCCGCCATTGTGGAAGTGCAGATGCTGATGCTGGACGACCTGGATTATCTGGACGGTGTGGCCGCTGCCATCCAGGGCGGCGCTGCCGCTGCCGTGGCTGCCCTGGAAACCGGCGAGGAGTTCGCCGCCGTGTTCGCCGCCATGGACGACGAATATATGAACGCCCGCTCCGCCGACATCCGGGATATGTCCCACCGGATTTACGATATTCTCTGCGGCAATACCGGCTTCCAGCTGCCTGAGGGCAAGTTTTTGCTGGTTGCCGAGGATTTGGCTCCCTCCGAGACCATCCAGCTGCCCAGAGAGCGGATTCTGGCCTTTGTGACCCGTCAGGGCTCCTCCTCCAGCCATACCGCCATTCTGGCAAGAACGCTGAACATTCCCTCTCTGGTTCAGTCCGACATCGAGCTGGCGGATGCAGAGGGCTGCACCGTTCTGGCTGTGGACGGCTTCACCGGCAACTGGTATATGGACCCGGACGACGAGACCATGGCAATGCTGAAGGCCAAGCAGGCGGAAGCTGCTGCCGGTCGGGCCGCTCTGGAAGCCTACCGGGGCAAGGAGAGCATCACCAAGTCCGGCAAGAAGATTATCCTGGCTGCCAACATCGGCTGCCCCGAGGATGCCGAGGCCGCTCTGGCCGCCGACTGCGAAGGCGTTGGCCTGATGCGCAGTGAGTTCCTCTATCTGGGGCGGGACAGCCTGCCCACCGAGGACGAGCTGTTTGAAGCATATAAGAAGGTTGCCCAGGCCATGGGCGACCGCCCTGTGGTGATTCGTACCCTGGACATCGGTGCGGACAAGCAGGTGGACTATATGGGCCTTGAGAAGGAAGAGAATCCTGCTCTGGGCCTGCGGGGTCTGCGCATCTGCCTGACCCGGGAGGAGATTTTCCGTCCCCAGCTCCGGGCCATTCTCCGGGCCTCTGCCTACGGCAACCTGATGGTGATGTTCCCCATGGTGGCTTCCGTGTGGGAGCTGAAGGAAGCCAAGGCACTGTGCGCCCAGCTGCGGCAGGAGCTGACGGCAGAGGGCATCGAAACCAAGGACGTTCCCATCGGCGTCATGGTGGAAACCCCCGCCGCTGCGGTTCTCGCCCACGAGCTTGCCAAGGAAGCCGCCTTCTTCTCCGTGGGTACCAACGACCTGACCCAATACACCCTGGCGGTAGACCGCCAGAACGCCAACCTGGGCAAGTTCTATGACCCCTATCACCCCGCCCTCATGGCACTGCTGGCACACATTGCGAGGTCCGCCAACGATGCCGGTATCTGGGCCGGTATTTGCGGTGAGCTGGGCGCTGACCCCAAGATGACCGAAAAGTTCATCGAAATGGGCTACAAGGAGCTGTCCATGGCTGCCGGTCGCATTCTGGAAATCAGAAAGATTGTCTGCGAGTCGGAGCAGTAATGCCCCGGCCTGACAATAGATTACCCGACGCACGAAAGTGAGGAAATAAGAAATGAAAGAATTCAAGCATGTGATTACCGATCCCATGGGTATGCACGCCCGCCCCGCCGGTATGCTGGTGAAGGCCGTGGCTCCCTTTGCTTCCAAGGTTACCATCACCGCTCCCACCGGCACCGCCGATGCCCGCCGCCTGATGGCCCTGATGAAGCTGGCTGCCAAGCAGGGCATGGAGCTCACCGTCACCGTGGAGGGTTCTGACGAAGACACCGCCGCTGCGGAGCTCCAGGCTTTCCTGACCGCTAACCTGTAAGCGAAAAGTTATATTTCGTCCCTATTTGCCGTCGTGGGCCGACGGTTGATAATAAACAATAAGGGAAAAGACAAAATTTGGAGGGAATTTTCTATGATGAAACATTTGCAGAAGCTGGGTAAAGCTATGATGCTTCCCGTTGCTGCACTGCCCATCTGCGGTATTCTGATGGGTCTGGGCTACGCCTTCGCTCCCGGTGTTATGGGTGTTCCCGATGCACCTACTTCCGGCGCACTGTACACCATCGGCTTCTTCCTGATCAAGGCAGGCGCTGCCCTGATCGACAACATGGCCATCCTGTTCGCCATCGGCGTTGCCGTTGGCCTGGCAAAGGAAAACGACGGCACTGCCGGTCTGGCTGGTATGGTCTCCTACCTGATGATCACCACCCTGCTGGCTCCCGGTTCCGTTTCCGCCATCGCTCCCAAGATGATCGCTTCCGAGGTCAATCAGGTTGCTTTCGCCAAGATCGGCGGCAACGCCTTCATTGGTATCCTGGCTGGTATCATCGGCGGCATCTGCTACAACAAGTTCAGGGGCACCAAGCTGCCTGACTTCCTGGCATTCTTCAGCGGCAAGCGCTCCGTTGCCATTGTCACCGCTCTGGTTTCCATCGTCGTCTCCGCCATCCTGCTGTTCGTATGGCCCATCATCTTCAGCGGCCTGGTTGCTCTGGGCAACGGCATCACCAAGATGGACGCTGTCGGCGCTGGCATCTACGCCTTCCTGAACCGTCTGCTGATCCCCACCGGCCTGCATCACGCTCTGAACAACGTGTTCTGGTTCGACACCATCGGCCTGGGCGACCTGACCGCTTACTGGGGTGCTCTGACTGAGGGCGGCGTTATGGCCAACGGCAACCCCGTCAACTGGTCCGTGGGCATGTACATGGCCGGCTTCTTCCCCTGCATGATGTTCGGTATCCCCGGTGCTGCTCTGGCCATGATTCAGACTGCAAAGACCGGCAAGCGTAAGGTTGCCATCGGCATCGTCGGCTCCGCTGCTATCTGCGCCTTCATCTGCGGCGTTACCGAGCCCTTCGAGTTCGCATTCATGTTCCTGGCATTCCCCCTGTACGTTGTGTACGCTCTGCTGTACGGCATCTTCACCACCATCACTGTTGCTCTGGGCTTCCGGGCTGGCTTCTGCTTCTCCGCCGGTGCAACCGACCTGATCTTCTCCGCTTCCCTGCCCGCAGCTGCCAAGACCTGGCTGATCCTGCCCCTGGGCGCTGCTGCTTTCGTCGTCTTCTACCTGGTGTTCCGTTTCGCCATCACCAAGTGGGATCTGAAGACCCCCGGCCGTGAAGACGACCAGGAGAACGAGCTGAAGATTGAGCTGGCCAACGACGACTACACCACCATGGCTCAGATTATTCTGGAAGGCCTGGGCGGCAAGGACAACGTCACCTCCATCGACCACTGCATCACCCGTCTGAGACTGGAAGTCAAGGACCGTCTGCTGGTTGACGAGAAGAAGATTAAGTCCTCCGGCGCTTCCGGCGTTATTCGTCCGGGCAAGACCGCTGTTCAGGTGGTTATCGGACCCAAGGTTCAGTTCGTCTACGAAGAGTTCAAGAAGATTGCTAAGTAAGGATTTCGGAGCTACTGCGGCCCACGCGGTAATCTGACTTCAAGGCCCCAAACAGGGATTGAAGCAATTCCAAATGCAACCCCCCATAGGAAGGTTTCACGGCCTGCCTATGGGGGGTATTCTTTGTATTGGCGATGGGCTAGGGCTCTTCCGGGGCTGCCTGGCTCTGCTCCGGGCAGAACTCACGGATGGCTTGCAGGAACACCTTGCCGTAGCGCTGGGCCTTTGCGCTGCCCACACCGCTGACGCAGCAGAATTCCTCCATGGTCCGGGGTGCCTTTCGGGCCATATCCTCCAGGGTGGCGTTGGTAAAGACGATGTATGCCGGCATGTGCTCCTTCTGGGCCAGGCGAAGCCGCAGAGCCTTCAGAGCATTGTACAGCTCCGGATTGTCCGCCGGGGCGGTCCGGCCCAGGGGTTGGGGCTTTGCCGCCTCTTCCCGGATGGTGATGCGCCGACTCTGGCTCTGCACCCCTTTGGATTCCGCCGTCAGGCTGACGCCGCCGTGCTCCGAATCCGTATGCAGGCAGCCCTGGGCCTCCAGGGCCTCGGCAATCCGGCGCAGCCGCTCCCGGCCCACATGGCCCAGGGTGCCATATTCCGGCAGCCGGTCCAGTTTCAGTTGCAGCAGGCGCTTATCCCGGCTGCCCATCAGCACCCGAACCACGGTGACAATGCCCAGGCTGTAGCCCAGGTGCTGCCGGATATGCTCCACGCAATCCAGCAGCTGGGCGGCCTCCCGGGTCACGTCCCGCTCCTCCAGCACCCTGTCGCAGTTGCCGCAGTTGCCGCACCGGGCCGGATGGCTCTGGCCGAAGTAGTCCAGAATGCAGCCCCGGAGGCAGGACTGGGTTTTGCAGTAGCCCACCATCTGCTCCAGCCGGTGCCAATCCGCCTGAACCTGCTCCGGGGTGGCGGCCTCCTCCTCTGCCCCATTGGGGTGGAGAATCAGATATTGGGCGGTGGTCACGTCCCCGGGGGAATAGAGCAGGATGCACTCCGCCGCCGCTCCGTCCCGGCCGGCTCTGCCCGCCTCCTGATAGTAATTTTCCAGGCTCTGGGGCATGTTGTAGTGAATCACATAGGAGACGTTGGACTTGTCAATGCCCATGCCGAAGGCGTTGGTGGCCACCATCACCGGAGCCCGGTCGTAGAGGAAATCCTCCTGATTGTCGTGGCGCTCCTGGTCGCTGAGGCCCGCATGGTACCGGGTGGCGGGGATGCCCCGGTCCCGGAGCAGCTGACACACCCGCTCCACATTCTTCCGGGTGGCGCAATAGACAATGCCGGATTTCCCGGGACGCTGCTGCACCAGCTCCAAAATGGCCTCCTGCTTTTTGGCGGGCTTGCGCACGTCAAAGCGCAGATTGGGCCGGTCGAAGCCCGTTACGATTTCCACCGGGTTTTGCAGCCCCAGGCTCTCCACCACGTCCTGCCGAACCCGCTCCGTGGCCGTGGCGGTAAAGGCGGAGACCACCGGGCGCTGGGGCAGGATGGACAGGAAATCCACAATTTTCAGATAGCTGGGCCGGAAATCCTGGCCCCATTGGGAGATACAGTGGGCCTCGTCCACCGTCACCATGGAGACCTGCCTGCTCTGGATAGCCTCCAAAAAACCATCGGTAAGCAGCCGCTCCGGGGCCACATAGATAATCCGGTACATCCCGGACTGGATATTGCGGTACACCAGCCGGATTTGCCCGGCGGTGAGGGAGCTGTTCACATAGGCCGCCGCCACCCCCACATTTTTCAGGGCCATCACCTGGTCGTGCATCAGGGAAATCAGGGGCGAAATCACCAGGGTCACCCCCGGCAGCAGCAGCGCCGGAATCTGGTAGCACAGGCTCTTCCCGCCGCCGGTGGGCATTACGCCGAATACATCCTGCCCGGCCAGAATTCCGTCAATCAGCGCCGCCTGGCCGCCCCGGAACTCCGGATAGCCGAAGACCTGCTGTAGGATTGTCTGCTTTGTCTGCATGGCTTCTTCCTTCCTGTTTTTCAGCCGGGTTATGCCCCGGCTTTCCATTGGGTGGGCGCACCGGCCTTTGCCGCCGAAGCCGCCCTGTTTCTATATGCTGTCCATTTTATCACAGCCCACCCGGAAACGCAACACAGTCATTCCGGCGGGAAGCAGCCCCCCTCCACGGGCAGATTGGGGCAGGATTGTTGTAGAATTTTTCCATATCCTCTTTTCCCCTGCCCTGCTCCTTTATTCACATCCTACAAAGATGGAATTTTTGCAAAAAAGTACTTTACTTCTTTAGCGAGCTAAAGTATAATACAGCCATCAAAGGAAACAACCCCCCGAGAAAATCACAAAAGGAGAAATGAATCATGAAAAAATTAACTGCACTGCTCACCGCCCTGGTCATGATGATGGCCCTGACAATTCCCGCCTTTGCCGAGCAGGCCGACTCCGATTACATCAAGGAGAAGGGCACCCTGGTGGTGGGCATCACCGACTTTGCCCCCATGGACTACAAGGATGCCGACGGCAACTGGATTGGCTTTGATGCAGACGTGGCCACCGCCTTTGCAAAGTACCTGGGGGTGGAAGTGGAATTCGTGGAAATCGAGTGGGACAACAAGGTGCTGGAGCTGAACGCCAAGAGCATCGACTGTGTATGGAACGGCATGACCCTCACCGATGAGGTCACCTCCTCCATGGCCTGCTCCAATGCCTACTGCAACAACGCCCAGGTGGTTATCATCCCCGCCGACCAGGCAGACAAGTACCAGACCGCCCAGGATTGCGCCGACCTGGTGTTCGCCGTAGAAGCCGGCAGCGCCGGTGAGGCAGAGATTGCCGCCCTGGGCTATGAGTACACCCCGGTGCAGTCCCAGGCCAGCGCCCTGATGGAGGTAGCCGCCGGAACCTGCGATGCCGCCGTGATTGACTCCCTGATGGCCGCCGCCATGGTGGGGGAAGGCACCAGCTACGAAAACCTGACCTACACCGTGCAGCTGAACAGCGAGGAATACGGCGTGGGCTTCCGCACCGGCTCCGACCTGGCCCAGACCCTGAACGAATTCCTGAAGGATGCCTACGAAGACGGCTCTCTGGAAGAAATCGCCGAGACCTACGGCGTTCAGGCCGCTCTCATCCAGCAGAAATAAGAAACCGATACACAACCAACCGAAACGACCGCCCAGCGCCACCGGGCGGCCCGTTTCTGCGTAAAAGGCAGGTTCATCATGGAAACATTTTTCCAACAATTTCCCATTGTCTTTCAGTCCCTGAATATTGGCTTTCTGCAAACCCTGCGGCTGTTCGGGGTGACGCTGCTGGGTGCGGTGCCCCTGGGGCTGATTATCATGTTCGGCTCCACCTCCGGCTTCAAGCCCCTGAGTGTGCTGACCAATCTGTTCGTCTGGGTCATCCGGGGCACCCCGCTGATGATTCAGCTGCTGATTATCTATTATTTCCCCGGTCTGGTGCTGAAGGTCGCCCTCTGGCCCAAGGGGGAGAGCGGCCGGTTTGCCGCCTCTGCCTTTGCCTTCATCGTCAATTACGCCTGCTATTTTTCCGAAATTTACCGGGGCGGTATCCAGAGCATTCCCGCAGGCCAGTGGGAGGCCGGGCAGGTGCTGGGCATGACCAAAGGCCAGATTTTCTGCAAGGTGATTTTGTTGCAGGTAATCAAGCGCATCCTGCCCCCCATGGGCAACGAGGTAATTACCCTGGTAAAGGACACGGCTCTGGCCCGGATTATCGCCCTACAGGAAATCATCTGGGCGGGTACCGCCTTCCTCAAGGGCTCCCAGGGCATCTCCGGGCAGGTGTGGCCGCTGTTCTTCACGGCCATCTACTATCTGATTTTCAGCGGCGTTCTGACCGTGGCCCTGAGCTGGCTGGAAAAGAAAATGGACTATTTCAAGGGGTGAGCACATGGCAATCTTAGAAGTGAAGCACATTCAAAAGAGCTTCGGCGGCACCGATGTGCTGAAGGACATCTCCTTCTCCCTGGAGAAGGGGCAAGTGCTCTCCATCATCGGCTCCTCCGGCAGCGGAAAAACCACCCTGCTCCGGTGCCTGAATTTTCTGGAAACGGCCCAGAGCGGTCAAATCTTTGTCAACGGCAAGGAGCTGTTCAACGGCGAGGCCCACCGGCGCACCAGCGAAGAGGAGATACGGAAAAACCGGCTGCACTTCGGCCTGGTATTCCAGTCCTTCCATCTGTTCCCCCAGTACACCGTGCTGGAAAATGTCATGCTGGCTCCCAAGCTGCTGAAAAAGGCCCCGGCGGCCCAGCTGGAGCAGACCGCCCGGAAGCTCATCGACCAGGTGGGCCTCACCTCCCGCATAGGGAATTATCCCTGCCAGCTCTCCGGCGGGCAGCAGCAGCGGGTGGCCATTGCCCGGGCTCTGGCCATGGAGCCGGACATCCTGTGCTTCGACGAGCCCACCTCTGCCCTGGACCCGGAGCTCACCGGCGAGGTGCTGCGGGTGATTCGGGGCTTGAAAAGCGCAGAGCGAACCATTATAATTGTTACTCATGAGATGGAATTTGCCAAATCCGTCTCCGACCGGGTTATCTTCATGGCCGACGGTGTCATTGAAGAGGAGGGCACCCCCCAGCAGGTGTTCGGCAATCCCCAGTCCCCCAAAACCCGGCAATTTCTAAGCAGCTCTCTGGAAAAATTTTGAATGGGAGGAACCGCCATGCCCCAGCATTCGTTTGACGAGGAAATGATTCAGGACCTCTACCGGGCCTTTGTAAAAATCGACAATGCAGAGGACTGCGCCGCCTTTCTGGAGGATCTGTGCACCCGCAAAGAGGTGGAGCAGATGGCCCAGCGGCTTCGGGCTGCCCGGCTGCTGGCCGAGGGCATGACCTATTCCCAGGTGATTGAGCACACCAACATCTCCTCTGCCACCCTCAGCCGGGTTTCCCGGTGCGTGCAGTACGGCCGGGGCTACCGGCTGTTTGCCGGAAAGGAAGACAGCAAATAGCCCTGCAATTTTGAAAAACACAGGCGGTACTCCTGGTGCAAAGGGGGCCGCCTGTGTCTTTTCTTAATATTCATCTAAGATTCATAAACTTTCCTTGAATAATTCCGCCGAATTGTTGACTTTCTGTGGAATTCGAGGTATGATATCGGGGCTTTGGAAGGGATTATGGGGGTGTAAGGGATGCGGCAGGAAAATCGGAAAATGCAGTGGATTGCCGGCGGGCTGCTGGTATGTGTGCTGCTGTTTTCTCTGCTCCTATGGCAGACGGTGGGGACCAAGCTCACACGCTTCATCTCTGACCCGGCTGCCCTGCGGGAGTGGGTGGATGCCAACGGCTGGCGCAGCCGTGTGATTTTCGGGGCAATGGTTATTTTCCAGGTCATCATTGCCATCATCCCCGGAGAGCCCTTTGAGATTGCCGCCGGGTATGCCTTTGGGGTAGTGGAGGGCACCGTCCTGTGCATCGCCGCAGCGGCCATAGGCAGCATCGTCACCTTCGCCCTGGTGCGGAAATTCGGTATGCGCCTGGTTCGCCTCTTCTTCAGTGAGGAAAAAATCAACTCGGTAAAATTCTTAAAAACCAGCGAAGCACGGAATTTTCTCTTCCTTATCGTCTATATGCTTCCCGGTACCCCCAAGGATTTGCTGGGCTATTTTGCCGGGCTGACGGACATTCCCTTCCCCGTCTTCTGCCTGATTTGCACCCTGGGCCGCTTTCCCTCGGTGATTACCTCCACCATCGGCGGCGACGCCCTGGGCACCGAGCAATACACTGCGGCCATTATCACCTTTGCCGCCACCCTGGCCATCAGCGGCGTTGGGCTGCTGATTTACAACCGTATTTGCAAAAAGCACAAGGCCCGGCACTCCGGCGAGGATGCTTAAAAGGATAGGAAATCGCTCATGTTCAAAAAATTGTACCATGCCATCTGTCGTCTGCTCTCCTGGGTGATTCCGGAATATACCGTGGCTCCCCTGCTGTCCACCCTGGCCTTTCAGGTATTTGTATACTCCGGCAGCAAGGTGCTTATGGACAGCGCCTACCACTACAATCTGGAAACCCCCTTGGATTTGTCCACACCCTTTCTTCCCTGGACCGTGGTTATCTACGCCGGGGCCTTCCTCTACTGGTATACCAGCTACGCCCTGATTCTGCGGGGAGAGAAGAGAAATGCCTTCCGGTTCCTCAGCGCCCATGTAATGTCCCTGGTGGTGATACTGCTGTGCTTCCTGTTCCTGCCCACCACCAATTCCAGGCCGGAGGTAACGGGCCACTCCCTGTGGGACCTGGGTATGCGCATCATCTACGCCACCGATACCCCCACAAATCTGTTCCCCTCCCTCCACTGCCAGTTCAGCTGGCTGTGCGCCCGGGCCCTGGGGAATACCCGGGTGCCAAAATGGGGGAAGGTCTTCGCCTATGTATTTACTCTGCTGATTTTCGTCTCCACCCTGACCACCAAGCAGCATGTCATTGTGGATGTGCTGAGCGGCTGGCTGCTGGCCGAGGTCACATTTGACCTGTGCCGGTGTGAAAAAGTCACCCGCCCCTTTTACCGGCTCTTTGACCGGGAGAACAAATCCACCACCTAAAAAATCTGCCAGTGCAATACGCACTGGCAGAAATTATTTTTTGGGGAATTTTTATGCCTTTTCCACCTGGAAGGTGTAGACGGCATCCTCGTTGATTTCGGTGGAATCCACGCCGGTCTGGGCGTACTCGCCGTCAATGTAGAAGGCCCAATAGCAGCCGTCGGTATCGTAGTCGGCGGTGATATTGTTGATGGTCTTCACATACAGGCCGAAGTCGCTGTCCTCACCGGCGATGATGCTCCACTCCTCCAGAGCGGCGCCCACGGTGTCCTGGTCGGTGCAGACGGTAACGGCAATCTCCACGCCCTCGCCGTCAATCACCTGGAAGACAAAGGTCTTGTCGCCGATGCCGTAGTTCTGGCCGTCCATCAGGGGGATGGTGGCACCCTCTTCCAGCTCCAGGCCCTCCACCTGAAGCAGGTAGGTGGCCTCTTCATCAATGTCGGTGGAGTCCACGCCGGTGGTGGCGTACTCGCCGTCGATGTAGAAGGCCCAGTAGCTGCCGTCGGTATCGTAGTCGGCGGTGTAGCCGTCGATGGTCTTGATGTACAGGCCGTACTCGCTGTCTTCCCCTGCCACAATGTTCAGGGCAGCCAGGGCAGCGCCCACGGTCTTCTCATCGGTGTGGACGGTGCAGATGGTGACCTCGTTCAGGTGGGAAACCACCAGGGCAAAGGACTTCTCGCCCTGGCCGTAGTCGGCACCCATCTCCAGCAGGATGGTCTCGTGGTTTTCGTCCCACTGGGGCTCGGCGGACTGCTCAGCGTGGATAGTGGGCTCTTCCACCTTCTCCACGGCTTCTGCCCCGGCAAAGGCGGACAGGCTCAGCAGCATGGCAAGGCAGAGCAGCAAAGATACCAGTTTTTTCATAAAATAGTCTCCTTTTCAAATTTTTATACCTGGGTTATCATACCACAACCCCGCCAAGAAATCAATCAAAAACGTACATTCCGAAAAAGGCCAGCAGGCCGTCGCCGCAGTCATATTCCATGCCGCATTCCTCTGCCAGCTTCCGCACAAAGATGCAGTAGGCGGACATGCAGGAATAGCGCAAATCCGGATAGGTGCAGGGCTGACCGTTTTTCAGGGCGCAGGGGCTGCACAGGGCGCATCCGCTGGCCCCCACCAGGAAGCCCGGGTGCCCAGCCTGGCGGAACTGCTTCATCAGCCGGATGGCGGCAGAATTGTGGGACTGCTTTGCATGTTTAATGGCCTTTTTATCGGTGTAATCCGAAATTTCCCAGATGGTTTGCAGCACCAGTCCCCTTTTGTGGGCCAGTACCCGCTGCTTCATCTCCTCCGGCGTGCCGCAGTCCGGGGGGCAGGAATAGTTCACGCCATACTGGCCGCAGAGATTTTCCTGGCAAAAGGGCCGGAACATAGGGTCGAAGACGATTTTCTCCGTATCCACCACCGCAGCGGCGGCAAAGCCCGCCTCCACTGCCTGGGCAATCATTTCGTTTTCTGTCATAAAGATGCCTCCTTTTCCGCTATTTTACGACCGGATACCAGAATTGTCAAGGAAAATGCAGGTACGCCCCTATTTGCCGGTTGCCTTTTGGGGGTAAAATTGGTATAATGAATTGTTCATCTAAAAGGGGGGCGGCGCATGCAGCAGGACGTTTTTTCCGGATGCCATCCGGCGGTTAATTTTTTATTTTTTGCAGGAGCCATTGGCTTCGGCGCAACCATTCAGCACCCCGCCTACTGTGCCGCCGGGTGTATATGCGCCGGGCTTTACTATCTGCTGCTGAAGGGCCGGGAGGGGCTGAAAATGCTGGGGGGCATGGCGGGGGTTTTCCTGCTGCTGTCACTTATCAACCCTCTGCTGAATACCTCCGGGAAGCATGTGCTTTTCACCTGGTTTGGCCGCCCCTATACCCTGGAAGCCCTGTACTATGGCATGGCCCTGGGGGGCATTATGGTGGTGATGCTGCTGTGGTTTGGCTGCTACAGCGCCGTGCTCACCAGTGACAAGTTCACAGCCCTCTTCGGCAGCCTGATTCCGGCGCTGTCGCTGCTGCTGGTGATGGTGCTGCAAATGATACCGGCCCTCACCCGGAAGGCAAAGCAGATTCTTCTGGCCCGCCGGGCCATTGGCAAGGGAGCCGCCGAAACCGGCAGCCTCACCGATAAGGCAAAGGATGGGGCGGCGGTGCTCTCCGCCCTGACGGACTGGGCCCTGGAGGGCAGCCTGGTCACGGCGGACTCCATGCGCTCCCGGGGCTACGGTGCCGAAAAGCGCACCCACTTTCAGCTCTACCGGCTGACAGGGCGGGATATTGGCCTGTTCCTGCTCATTCTGGGGCTGGAGATTGCCGTAATGGCGGCGGGGGGAATGCAGGCCCGCTACACCCCAAGGCTGAAGATTGATTCCCTGACCTGGGGCTTTCCGGTATACTGCTGCCTGCTGCTGATTCCAGCCTTTCTGCACATCAAGGAGGTAATTGCGTGGCGAATTTCACGCTCCAAAATCTGAGCTTCACCTATCCCGGGGCCGCCGCCCCGGCACTAGCGGACATTGACCTGCAAATTTCCCAGGGGGAATATGTGCTGCTGTGCGGCAGGTCCGGCTGCGGAAAGACCACCCTGCTGCGGCATCTGAAAACCGTCCTCACCCCCCATGGGGCCCGCAGCGGCAGTGTGCTGCTGGACGGCACCCCTTTGGAGCAAATTGCACTGAGGGAGCAGGCGGCCGAAATCGGCTTTGTGATGCAGAACCCGGACGATCAAATCGTCACGGATAAAGTATGGCATGAGCTGGCCTTCGGCCTGGAAAATCTGGGCTGCGAGCAGAGCGTCATGCGTCTGCGGGTGGCAGAGATGGCCAGCTTCTTCGGCATCCAGGACTGGTTCCACCGGGAAGTGGCAGAGCTTTCCGGCGGGCAGAAGCAGCTGCTGAATCTGGCCGCCATTATGGCCATGCAGCCGGAAATTCTGATTCTGGACGAGCCCACCAGTCAGCTGGATCCCATTGCCGCCGCCGACTTTTTGAATACTCTGAAAAAAATCAACCGGGAGCTGGGCACCACCATTCTCATCACCGAGCACCGGACGGAGGATGTGTTCCCTGCGGCAGACCGGGTGGTTGTTATGGAGTCCGGCCGCATTGTCGCCGATGCCCCGCCCCGGGACGCCGCCCGGCAGCTGCACCAGGGGGGCAGCCAAATGTTCTCCGCCCTGCCTGCGCCGGTGCGGATTTTCTACGGGGCAAAGGCCCAGGGCACCTGCCCCCTGACGGTGCGGGAGGGCCGCAGTTGGCTGAGCCAACAGTTCCCTCAGCCCCCCAGAGCCGCCGCCCTGCCGCCGGAGGCCCCCATTCCCGCTGGAAAAATTCCCGCCCTGGAAATCCGGGAGGGGTGGTTTCGCTACCAGCGCACCGGTCCGGATGTGCTGAAGGGGCTGAACTTCTCTGTGCCTCAAGGGGTGCTGTATGCCATTGTCGGCGGGAACGGAACGGGAAAATCCACTATGCTGAAATCCCTATGCGGCATCTGCAAGCTGTACCGGGGCAAAATCAAGCTCTTCGGCAAGGCACCCCAGGATTACAGGGGGGCACTGTTTCAGGGCTGCCTGTCCATGCTGCCCCAGGACCCCAAGTGCATCTTTGTGAAGCAGACTGTGCTGGAGGATCTGAAGGAGATGAACGCCGACCCGGCGAAGATTGCCGAGATCGCAGACATCTGCCAGATCTCCCACCTGCTGCAGCAGCACCCGGCGGACCTCTCCGGCGGCGAGACCCAGCGGGCCGCCCTGGCCAAGGTTCTGCTGACCAGCCCAAAGCTTCTGCTGCTGGATGAGCCCACCAAGGGGCTGGACAGCTTCTTCAAGCGCTCCTTTGCCGAAATTCTGAAGGGACTTTGCCAAAGGGGGATGACCGTTGTAATGGTCTCCCATGACGTGGAGTTCTGCGCCGAATACGCAGACCTGGTGGGCATGTTCTTCGATGGGCAGGTACTGGCCTCTGACACGCCCCGGAGATTCTTCGGCTCCAACAGCTTCTACACCACCGCCGCCAACCGGATGAGCCGGTGCGTCTTCCAGAACGCTGTCACCGCCGCCGATGTGGTGGCCCTTCTGGCCCGGAATCAGGAGGCAACATGAAAAAATCCACCCTGTTTTCCGTTCTGGTGATTGTCCTGCTGATTCCCCTGACCCTCTATCTGGGCACCCGGGTAAAGGGGCGATGGTATTATCTCACCAGCACCCTGATTATTATCGATCTGATGCTGCCCTTTTTCTTCCGCTTTGAGTCCCGGAAGCCCCAGGCCCGGGAGCTGGTGATTCTCACGGTGATGGCGGCTCTGGCAGCAGTGTCCCGGGTGGTGTTCTCCTTCTCCCCCTTCCTGAAAACCATCACCGGCATCATTATGATTACCGGCATTGCCTTTGGCCCGGAGGCGGGCTTCCTCACCGGGGCCGTTTCCGCCTTCGCCAGCAATTTCTTTTTCAGTCAAGGGCCCTGGACACCCTGGCAGATGTTTGCCTACGGCTTCGGCGGCTTCTTCGCCGGGCTTGTCTTTCACAGGCACCGGCAATGGGCCAAGCCCTGGGTTCTGGCCCCCTTTGGCTTTCTCACCATTCTTTTGATTGTCGGCCCCATGCTGGACAGCTGCACGGTGTTTACCATGCTGACGAAATTCACCCGCAAAAATGTACTGGCGGTTTACAGCGCCGGTGTGATGTACAACGTCAACCACGGCATTGGGGCTGCCCTGACCCTGTTTTTTGTCAGCCGTCCCCTGCTGTCCAAGCTGGACCGGCTGCAAACCAAATACGGCATTTTGGAGATTTGACCATGGAGCGCAGTCAGCTTTATCTCTCCACCATTGACCCGGAGGCCGGGAACATCGCCCGGGCCCAGGGGCTGGGAGTGGAGATTGCGGATTTCTGCACCGCCTGCAACGCAGACGAGCTTTTTGACGAAACCAACCGTCGGGTACTGGCCCAGACCCGGGGCATTGCCCGCCGGGTGCTCCACGGCCCCTTCAACGAGCTTTTCCCCTGCGCCATAGACCCTCTGGCAAGGAAACTGGCGGCCTACCGCTACGCCCAGGCCCTGGAGCTGGCCCGGCGATACGGCGCACAGAAGCTGGTGCTCCACGGCGGGTACAGCCCCAGGCTGTATTTCCCCTGCTGGTATGTGGAGCAATCCGTGGCTTTCTGGCGGGAGTTTCTGGAACAGCACCCGGGAGCGTACGAAATCTGCCTGGAAAATGTCATGGAGGAAGCGCCGGAAATGCTGCTTTCCATCGTCCGCCAGGTGGCGGACCCCAGGCTGCGCCTCTGCCTGGATGTGGGCCATGTGAATTCCTATTCCGGAATTCCCGCAATAGAGTGGATGGCCCAATATGGCCCCTGGCTTTCCCACCTGCATCTGCACAACAACGATGCCTCCGCCGACACCCACAGCCCGCTGCCCCGGGGCAGTCTGCCCATGGCAGATATTATCCGGCGGATTGACACCGCCATGACCGCCACCCTGGAGCTGATGGAGATAGGCGATTCCCTTCCCTGGCTGGAGGCCCATGGGCTGCTGAACCGGCCCGATACAAGAAATCAAGGTGATTGATATGCGCATGGAACTGGATTCCCTTTTGGAAAAAATCAAGCAGCCGGATGCCGCCGCCATGGCAGCGGCCCAGGCATACCAGCAGACCCTGGCCAAGCCCCCGGAGAGCCTGGGGCGGCTGGAAACCCTTTCCATCCAGCTGGCCGGTATCACCGGGCAGGTACACAACCGGATGGAGCGCACCCATCTGCTGGTATTTGCAGCGGACAACGGCGTGGTGGAGGAGGGGGTCTCCAGTGCCCCCCAGTCCGTCACCCTACAGCAGACCATCAACCTGACCCGGGCCAAAACCGGCGCCTCCACCCTGTGCAAGCATTTTGGTGTGGGCATCACCGTATGTGACGTGGGCGTGAATGCCACCATCCGGGACAGCGCCGTGCTGAACCGGAAAATTGCCTACGGCACCCACAACATTGCAAAGGGCCCCGCCATGACCCGGGAGCAGGCCGTCACCGCCATCCTCACCGGTGCCGGTGTGGCCATCCATACCCCGGCCGATGCCATCGGCATCGGGGAAATGGGCATCGGCAACACCACCACCTCCTCCGCCGTTCTGGCGGTGCTGCTGGATGTGCCGGTGGAGCAGGTGACCGGTCGGGGAGGCGGAATAACCGACGAGGCCTTCCAGAAGAAAAAGGAGGTCATCCGCCGGGCCATAGAAACCAACCGCCCGGACAAAACCGATGTGGTGGACGTGCTGGCCAAGGTGGGGGGCTTTGACATCGCCGCCATGTGCGGCGGCTTTTTGGGCGCTGCCGCCACCAGGCGGCCGGTGGTAATTGACGGCTTCATTTCCGCCGTGGCGGCCCTGTGTGCCGTTAGGCTGAAGCCGGAGGTGCAGCACTATCTGGTGCCCAGCCATGCCTCCTTTGAGATTGGCTATCGACTGGCCATGGATGCCATGGGCTTGCAGCCCATGCTGCTGCTGGGAATGCGGCTGGGCGAGGGCAGCGGATGCCCCCTGGCCTTCCAGGTGCTCAGCGCCGCCTGCGCCATTATAAACGATATGGCCACCTTCCAGCAGGCAGGGATTGACGACGGTTATTTGGATGAGATTCGCCAGGGCGACAAATTCACCGTGGAGGATGCAACATGATTGTATTCATCACCGGCGGTGCCAAAAACGGGAAATCCTCCTATGCTCAGGATTTGGCAGTCCGGCTGGCAGCGGGCGGCACACACTATTACATTGCCACCATGATTCCGGTGGACGAGGAAGACCGGGAGCGGATTCGCCGCCACATTGCCGACCGGGAGGGCCTGGGCTTTGAAACGGTGGAGCAGGGCACCCATATCCTCGACTGCCTCCGCAAATGCCGGGCGGAGGCCACCTTCCTGCTGGACAGCACCACCGCCCTGCTGATGAACGAGCTGTTCCTTCCCCCGGACTGGCAGCTGGACGAAGCCGCCGGAGAACGGTGCGGGGACGAGGTGGCTGCCTTTGCCCAGGCGGTGAAAAACATTGTCATTGTCAGCGACTATATCTATTCCGATGCCCTGCGCTATGATTCCGTCACCGAAACCTACCGCCGGGGGCTGGCCTCCATAGACCGGAAGCTGGCCGCCATCAGCGACGTGGTGCTGGAAATGAGCGGCGGCAATCTGATTGTACACAAGGGGGTGCTTCCGGAATGAAGCTGTGGTTATACGCCCTGGGGATGTGCCAGAGCATGTTCTGCGCCCTGCCCTTCCCCTGGCACGGCTGGGAGGAAAAGGCCCGGGATAGGATGCTGCTGTGTCTGCCGGTGATTGGGCTGGAAATCGGCCTTCTGTGGTGGGCCATTGGGCTTTTGGCTGCCCGGCTGGCGCTGCCCGGTCTGCTCTGTGGGGCGCTTATTTGTGCCGCCCCCTATTTCCTCACCGGGTTTATGCACCTGGACGGCTTTATGGATGTGACGGATGCGGTGCGCTCCTATCGCAGCCTGGAACGGCGGCGGGAAATTCTGAAAGACAGTCATGTGGGCAGCTTCTCGGTGATTGCCATGGGGCTGCTGCTTATGATGCAGCTTTCCGCCTGCTCCGCCCTTTGCTCTCCGGCCCAGCTGCGGGCCCTGCTGCTGATTCCGGCGGTCAGCCGGTGTTGCAGTGTGCTGGCCATCACCTGCCTTCCCCCCATGGAAACCAGCCAGTACGCCCAGCGGAAGACCCATTGGGCACTGCCCCTTGCCATGCTGGCTGCGGCGGTGGGCATGGGCTTCTGGTGGGAAATCCGGGTGGGTATCGCCCTTACCGCCGTGGCCGTCGGCTATGCTCTGGCCCTGGTGCGGGCCTACCGCTCCCTGAAGGGGATGAACGGCGACATCTCCGGCTACTGCATCAGCCTCAGCGAACTGGCCGGATTGTGCGCCATGGCAATTCTGTAACCATCAACCGCCTGCAATGCCACGACTTTGAGACAGTCGGATGAATGGTAAACCCCTCAGCGCTTTCGTAGGGGCGATGAAAATCGCCCGCAACCCCACGGTTTAGCGAGTACCCGGTTGGATGGTGAAATGGAAAACCCTCTGAATTTCGTAGGGGCGATGAAAATCGCCCGCAACGTTGCGGTTTCCGGGCGGTACATTGAATGGTACGCACCCCTCCCGGCTCCCTCTCTGAGGGAGCTGGCAGCCCGAAGGGCTGACTGAGGGAGTGTCGTCCGATGGTTGCTTTGGGCCAACGGTTTACCAACCAGCTCATATAAACTCTGAAATTTTTGAGTGGTTACGTTCATCGTAGGACACTCCCTCAGTCTCGCTTTCGCTCGACAGCTCCCTCAGGGAGGGAGCCGGGAAACGTTCCCATTCAACCGGGTGCTCGCTAAAATCCGGGGGTACGGGCGATTTTCATCGCCCCTACGGAACTCAGAGGATTTTGGTTTTTGTTCCGGAGAATGCAAGAACTTTACTCTACTGATCCATGCGGAAAGGAGCAATCCATGAATCTCATCATCGGCGGCGCTTACCAGGGCAAGCGGGAGTTTGCCAAGAACACCTTCTCCCTGGAAGAAACCCAAATCTATACCTGCCAGGGGGCAGAAATTGACTTTTTCTACCCCTGCATTGACTGCCTGGAGGAATTTACCCTGGCCTGTGTCCGGGGGGGCATCGACCCCATTGCTTATTTCCGGGCCCACAAAGCCCAGTGGCAGGGCAGCACTCTGATTTGTCAGGATATTTTCTGCGGCGTGGTACCCCTGGAAGCGGAGCTGCGCCAGTGGCGCAATGTCACCGGGCAGCTGTGCCAATACCTGAGCAGGCGGGCACAGCGGGTCAGCCGGGTGTTCTGCGGATTGGAGCAGCGGCTGAAATGAATCCCATTTACCTGATTCGCCACGGAAAAACCCAGGCAAATCTCCTGCACCTGTATTGCGGAAGCACGGATTTGCCCCTGTCCCAGGAGGGAATTGACCAGCTGGGGACGCTGCACTATGCCCTGCCCCCGGTGCGGTTTCTCACCAGCGGTATGCAGCGCACCGAGCAGACCCTGGCGGTGCTGTTTGGGGATGTGCCCCACGGGCAGGATGCTGCCTTCCGGGAAATTGACTTTGGCGCATTCGAGATGCACTCCTATGCCCAGCTAAAGGAGGACCCGGATTACATCGCCTGGATTTCCGGGGACAACCACCGCAACGTTCCCCCCGGCGGGGAAAGCGGCGAAGCCATGACCGCCCGGGTACTGGCGGGCTTTCGGCGGCTGCAAATGGAAAATCTGCCCACCGCCCTGATTACCCACGGCGGGGTCATTGCCGCCATTATGGAAAGCCTGTTCCCGGAGGAAAAAAAGTCCCGGTACCAGTGGCAACCGGAACCGGGACATGGATATGTGATTTTCGATGGGGGCTATCAGGCGATTCCCTGATGCTGCTATTCTCCCACTGCGGCATAGTCCGGTCTTCCGTAGCCGGCAATGCCGGGGTCATCCAGGGCGTAGCTCTTCTGGGCTACACAGCCGCCGTTGGCCACGATGCCCGCTTCACTGGAGGTATTGCCCTCTACGGTATACACGCGGCTGTCGTCCACCCCGGTCACCAAACCGGTATGGCATATCTTTCCCTCCCGCCGGAAGAAAATCTGGTCCCCCTCCTGGGGGGTGTCCACCAGCTGCCCGGCCTGTGCATAGTAGCCGTAGGAATACCGGCAGCCCGCTCCTTTGCTGAGGATGGGCTGGCAGAGCAGCTTTCTGCCTGCAATCACCCCATAGGCCTGGACAAAGCACCAGTCCACAAACACATCGCACCAGGGGCAGCCCTGCTTCACACCCCGGTAGAAGCAGAAATGGATGTCCATCTCCCGGGCATATTTGGTATAGTTCTCGTCCCCGGGGTTGGTATGCTTCTCATACAGCTGGCGGGGGCTCTGCTTTTCCAGATAGCCCACCTCGCCCAGGGCAATGATTACGGATTTGTGCATGGCGTATCCTCCCAGGGCAGCTCCACCACCGTGGGGACATGGTGCAGGGCAGGTATCAGAATCCGGGTCACGTCCTGCATGGGCAGACGGAGACTGGAAGTATTGATGCAGGGATGGCAGCCCAGATACGCCTTGCCCAGCACATCCCGGTCCAGCACCAGCTGCACATGGCAGTCGGTATCGTGCATCAGCCCCAGAATGGAGGCGGAGCCGGGGGTTGTGTCCAGGAAGCGCTCCATATACGTCTCCCGGCCGAAGGACAGCCGGGAAACCCCCAGCTGGGCGGAGAGGAACTTGGTCTTAAAGGGCTTGTCCGCCGGAATCAGCAGCAGGTAAAAGGCCGTCTCCTGCCGATTGCTCAGGAACAGATTTTTGCAAATCTCCGCCCCCAGGCTTTTGTCAATTTCCCCGCAGATTTCCATGGTCTGCGCCGGGGTATGGTCCACCCGCTGGTAGGCAATGCCCAGGGCATCCAGCAAATCGTAGCATTGGATTTCCTTCGGAAGCCGGCCGGTGCAGTCCTCCGGGCGGCCATTCATCAAAGTCAGCATGGTTCTGTGTCTCCTTCTTGGCGGTGCAATCCCTGTTTTTGGGACATTGTACCACACCCCGGGGAGAAAGTACAGCAATATATGCATTTTCCCGGGGCATTTCCGGAAAAACCATCTTATGGAGTGGAAAACACATGCATGAAGAAAAAACCAAATTGGCCGCCCCACGCAACTATGGAATTGATTTGCTTCGGCTGGTGCTTATGTATATGGTGTGCATGCTGCACGTCCTGAAGGCCGGAGGCATTCTGGATGCCAGCGAAGGCATCGCCGTCAAGCATGGGGTCTTTTGGCTGCTGGAAGCATTCTGCGTTTCTGCCGTGGACGGCTTTGCCATCATCAGCGGCTATATGGCATCGGACAAGCCCCCACGCCACAGCAAGCTATTGGAGATGTGGACCCAGGTGTTCTTCTATTCCTTTGTCCTGACGGCCATTTTCACAGCCCTGGGCATCCGGCAGAGCTGGAGGCCGGTGGAAATGCTCCAGGCTGCCCTGCCGGTGACATTTTCCAAATTCTGGTATTTTACCGGCTTTGTTGTGGTTTTCCTTGTGGGTCCGTATATCCACCGGGTGGTTCAGACCATGCAGCGGAAGGAGGCCCGGGTGGCAATCCTGGTTCTGGCCCTTCTGTTTGTGCGGGTGATAGAGGATCCCTTTGAAACCGGCTATGGCTACTCCACCCTCTGGCTGCTGGTGATGTATTGCCTGGGTGCCCTGGCCAGAAGGGCCCAACTGCTGGAAACCGTCAGCTCCCGGAAGCTGGTGCTGCTGGGGCTGTGCGTGTGGGTTTCCTGGCAATTCTACATGACCCTGGGCAGCACACGGCTTATGAACTACATCTCCCCCACCGTCGTGCTCAGCGGATTGGTGCTGGTGGTGCTGTTCTCCCGGCTGCAGCTGGGGGGCAGGGTTCTTTCCAGGCTGTCGCCACTGGCCTTTGGCGTGTACCTGTTCCAGCTCAACTGCGTGGTGTGGGACAAGCTCACCGATTCCTTTGCCTTCCTGGTGGACAAAAACATCGTCCTGGGAGTTTTCCTGGCGTTTCTGGCCGCCCTGGGAATTTTCGCCGCCGGTTTGACCGTGGAAAAGCTCCGGTGTATACTGGCAAAGCGGATGAAAATAGACGTTCTGTGCCGCAAAATTGTGGACTTTGCCGCCGGGAAGTTGGAGAAGCTCTAAGATTTTCCGCCTTTTTCTTTAATTTTTTCAAAATTCGGATATCATCGGCGCACCCCGGGGGTGCGCTGAATTTTTTCTTGTCTCCTTCCGTAAATGGCGCTATAATGGTGGAAAAAGGAGGGGGACGTATGGATATCCGGCTTGCGATTTGCGACGATTCGGCGGCGGACAGGGACTATGTGGAGGCAATGGTGCGCCGCTGGGTGCAGGCCCGGGGGGCGGCGGTGGAAATCCGGCAGTACACCAGCGGGGAGAATTTCCTGTTCTGTGCCCAGGACAGCGGCGGGGCGGATATTCTGCTGCTGGACATTGAGATGGGTGCCCTGGACGGCGTCACCCTGGCCAAGAAGCTGCGGCAGGGCAACGAGACTATGCAGATTGTCTTTATCACCGGCTACTCCGACTATATTGCCCAGGGCTACGAGGTGTCCGCCCTGCACTATCTGATGAAGCCGGTGCAGGAGGCGAAGCTCTTTTCCGTGCTGGACCGGGCGGCGGAAAAGCTGCGCAAGGATGAGCGGGCGCTGTATCTGGAGCTGACCGGGGAGACGGTGCGCATCCCCATCTATGCCATTCGCTATGCCCAGGTCCAGGGCAACTATGTCACCGTCCATGCGGATGGCTGCTATACCGCAAAGATGACCCTGCGGGAGCTGGAAAGCAGCCTGGACGACCGATTCTATCGGGTGGGGCGCTCGGCCATTGTGAACCTGACCCGGATTGCCCGGGTGACCAGGGCGGAGATATTCCTGACCGACGGAAGCACCATTCCCCTGCCCCGGGGTGCCTACGAAGGGGTAAACCAAGCCATTATCCACATGGGGTGAAAAAATGAAACGACTGTCCAAACGCATTGACCGCCAAATTGCCGCCTATCAGCGGGAGCTGATTGAGACCCACTACGCCGAGGTGAACAACATGTACCACCAGATGCGGGGCTGGCGGCACGACTACCGCAACCACATCCAGACCATGAAGGCCTACGCCGCCAAGGGGGACTGGGAGGGGGTATGCCGGTATCTGGATGCCCTGGATACCGAGCTGAAAACCGTGGACACCGTTATCAAAACCGGCAATTCCATGACCGATGCCATCCTGAACTCCAAAATCTCCCTGGCCAAGTCCAAGGGGATTCCCGTCACCGCCGATGCCAGTATACCGGTAAAGCTACAGCTTTCGGAAATTGATTTGTGCTGCATCCTGGGCAATCTCTTTGACAACGCCATCGATGCCTCCATGCAGCTGCCGGAGGAGCAGCGGCTGATTCGGGTGTATATGGACATGAAGGGCACCCAGCTGTATATCTCCTTCACCAATTTTACCGCCGGGAAAAAGCTCAGCCGGGTGGGCGGCATCTTCAAAACCACCAAGGGCCCGGGCCATGGCTTCGGGCTGGAACGCATCGACTCCATTGTAGAGCGGCTCCATGGCTACATCCGCCGGGCCTCGGAGGACGGTGCCTTCACCACGGAAATTCTTCTGCCCCAGCAGCCCTGCAATTCGTCCCCGAAAAAAGGCAATTCGTCCCCGGATTGAACCGGGGCGGATTTTTTATGATAGAGTAGGCCCTGAGGTGAGAACCAATGAAAAAAAGAAAATACAATGTTTTCCGCAACACCGCCTTTATCCTCCGGACGGCATGGCACGGCCACAAGGGGGCCCTACTGACCTGCGGAGCAACGGCGCTGCTGACGGTGCTGGGAGCAGCGGTGCAAATGCTGGCCGCCCCGATGATTCTGGATGCGATTGTCTCCGGGGCAGGTCTGGGGCGGCTGCTGACAGCCATCGGCGTGTTCGCTCTGCTGCTGCTTCTTGCCCAGGGCGGCGGGGAATACTTTTCCCAGAACGCAGTTTTCGCCTATCTGCCTGTCCGGCTGGACATTCTGGGGGCCGTGGAGAAAAAGCGGGCCACTACCTCCTACTCCAACCTGCTGTCCACCAAATTTCTGGAATACAGTGAGCTGGCAGCCAAAGCCACCAGCGGCAATCGGGAGTCGGTGGAGGGGATATGGAGCACGCTTTCCGCTCTGGCTGCCAATGTGCTGGGCTTTGGAATATACCTGGCCCTGCTGTCCAACCTGAATTTCTGGCTGGCGGCGGCAGCCACTGCCATTACTCTGGCCGGATTCCTGTTCAGCCTGCGGATGAACCGATGGAACTACGCCCACCGGGATGAGGAGGCCAGTGCCGACCAGGCCCTGAGCTATGCAACGGACTTGCTCTCTGAGCGGAAGTATGCCAAGGATTTGCGGATTTTCGGTATGCGGCCCTGGGTGGAGGAGCTGTGGCAGAAACACTACCGGCTGCTCTACACCTTCTTCAAGAGGAAGCACCAGCATCTGCTGTGGGCAGAGCTGGCGGATGCCGCCCTGAGCCTGCTGCGCAACGGAATTGCCTATGGGGTGCTGATTTCCATGGCCCTGAAGGGAGAGATTTCCGCCGCCCAATTCCTGCTGTACTTCTCCGCCGTCACCGGGTTCACCGCCTGGGTGGCCGGCATTTTGCAGCAGTGCTCGGTGCTGCACCGGCAGAGCCAGAATATCTCCAAGCTGCGGGAATTCCTGGACTGGGAGGAGCCCTTCCGCTTTGCGGGGGGCAGGGCGCTTCCCCAGGCCCCCTATACCTTCCGGCTGGAGGATGTTTCCTTCCGCTATCCGGAGGCCCAGGCAGATACCATCTCCCACATGAACCTCACCCTAGCCCCCGGGGAAAAGCTGGCCATTGTGGGCCTGAATGGGGCGGGAAAAACCACCCTGATAAAGCTGCTCTCCGGCTTCCTGGACCCCACCGGCGGAAGGGTGACCCTAAACGGCGTGGACATCCGGGACCTGAACCGCCGGGAATACTATACCCTGTTTGCCGCCGTGTTCCAGGACTTTTCCGTGCTCCCCGCCACGGTGCGGGAGAATGTGACCCAGTGCGTTGGCAGCCAGGATGCAGCCAAGCTGCGCCGGAGCCTGGAGCAGGCGGGGCTGTGGGAAAAGGTACAGGGGCTGCCCCAGAAGCTGGAAACCCAAATCACCCGGCAGATATACGAAGAGGGTACCGAATTTTCCGGCGGCGAGACCCAGCGGCTGATGCTGGCCAGGGTGCTGTACCGGGACAGCCCGGTGCTGCTGCTGGATGAGCCCACCGCCGCCCTGGACCCCATCGCAGAAAACGACATCTATCAGAAGTACAACGCCATGGCCCAGGGCAAGACGGCCATCTTCATCTCCCACCGGCTGGCCTCCACCCGGTTCTGTGACCGGATTCTCTATCTGGAGCAGGGCCGAATTGCGGAGGAGGGAACCCACGATGCCCTGATGGCCCGGGAAGGAAAATACGCATCCCTCTTCGGGGTGCAGAGCAAATACTACCAGGAGGAGGCCCGTCATGTCTAATCAAAAAATTTCTCTGCGGACGGTTTTTGCCCGCAATTTCAGAGCCATGAAAATCTGGCAGAAGGCAGCGCCTCAGCTCCTGCCCTCTATTTTCTGCGCCCAGGTGGCCTCTAAGCTGACTCCCCTGGCAGGAATCTTTCTGTCCGGACAAATTCTCAATGCCCTGGCGGCCAGGGCCCCGGGGGAACAAATTTGGCCCCTGGTGGCGCTGACCCTGGGGGTGACGGCGGGCCTTGCCGCCCTGACGGCGGCCCTGAACCGCTGGCAGCAGGTTCAGCAGGAGTGTGCCTTTTATCTGGTGCACAAGCTCCTGTCGGACAAGAAGGCAAGCATGGACTTCCCGGATGCGGACAGCCAGCGGGTGGCGGATATGCTGGCCCAGATTCTCCAGAATTCCAATTTTGCAGCCTGGGGGCTGTTTCATGTAATCTTCGACTTTCCGAAGCTCTGCGCCGCCTGTGCCTCCATTCTCCTGGGGGGTGCCATGGCGGTATCCCTGTTCCTCCTGCCGGTGCCTCAGGGAGGCATGGTGCTGCAGAACAGCCCTGTGTTGGTGGCAGGGATGCTGGCCGTCATGGTGGGCACCGCCGCAATCTCCTCCGCCCTGGAAAATTACATCCAGCGGCAGTGGGCGGATTACGCCGCCCGGGGCCGCCTGGGCAACCGCTTTTTCAGCGCCTACGGCTTCTTTGCCATGGATTGGAAGCGAGCCCTGGACATTCGCATCTATCGGCAGGAGGAAATCACCAGCGCCTACAGCTGCCAGGAATTCTTCGGCCAGAAATCCGATATTGCGTATTTCCTCCGGGGCAAGGGCGGGCTGCTGACCATTGCCGCCCAGGGAATCCAGGTGGCGGCGCTGGGCCTTGTCTACCTGTTTGTATGCCTGAAAACCTGGGCCGGGGCCTTCCCCATTGGCTCCGCCATGCGCTACATCGGCGCTGTAACAGAGGCCTTTTCCGGCATCAGCGCCCTGCTGGTCTGCCTGGGTGAGCTACAGGCCAACGCCGTCTTCCTGAAGGACAGCTACGCCTATCTGGATACCCCCAATACCATGTATCAGGGGAGCCTGACCACGGAAAAGCGCTCTGACCGGAACTATCAGGTGGAATTCCGGGATGTATCCTTCCGCTACCCCGGCGCAGAGGACTACGCCCTGCGCCATGTGAACATGCAGTTCAAGGTGGGCAGCCGCCTGGCGGTGGTGGGCAGAAACGGCAGCGGCAAGACCACCTTCATCAAGCTGCTGTGCCGCCTGTATGACCCCACCGAGGGGCAGATTCTTCTGAACGGCATCGACATCCGGAAATACCGGTATGACGACTACATGAATATTTTCTCCATCGTTTTCCAGGATTTTCAGCTCTTTGCCATGCCCCTGGGGGAAAATGTGGCCACCAGCGCCCACTATGACCTGGCCCGGGTGACCGCCTGCCTGGAGCAGGCAGGCTTCGGAGAGCGGCTGAAAACCATGGGCCTGGACACCCACCTGTATAAGCAGCTGGACAAGCAGGGAGTGGAGGTCTCCGGCGGCGAAGCCCAGAAGATTGCCATCGCCCGGGCCCTGTATAAGGATGCCCCCTTCATTGTCCTGGACGAGCCCACCGCCGCTCTGGACCCTGTTGCCGAGGCGGAAATCTACGAAAAATTTGACGAAATAGCCGGGGACAAAACCGCCATCTACATCAGTCACCGGCTGTCCAGCTGCAAATTCTGCGATGAAATTGCCGTCTTTGACAATGGTCAGGTGGTGCAGCAGGGCACCCACGCCCAGCTTCTGGCTGACCAAGGGGGCAAATACCACGCCCTATGGCAAGCCCAGGCCCAGTACTACACCAAAAAGGATTCCTGATTTTCCGTTCTTCCCTCACCGCCCCCGAACCCGGGGGCGGTTTTATAAAAAAATTTGGCCACCGGCATGGAGTTTTCGTATTATATAGGTGTAGGGGCCTTACGAATCAAAGGAGTGAGTCACTTGGAAGATACGCAGATTGTTGCACTGTACATCTCCCGGTCCGAGGGGGCAATTTGGGAAACGAAAAAGAAATATGGCAGCTATCTGAAGACCATTGCCGGCGGTCTGCTCCCCAGCACGGAGGATGCAGAGGAAATTGTCAATGATGTCTATCTGGCAGCCTGGGATACCATTCCCCCAAAGCAGCCCTCCATCCTGAAATATTACCTGTCCCGGATTGTCCGGAACCTGTGCTTCAAGCGCCTGGATTATCTGACGGCCCAGAAGCGGCAGGGAAACGGTGCGGTTTTGCTGTCTGAGCTGGAGGAGTGCATTCCCGATAAAAGCGGGGATGTGGAGAAGGCCATGGAAGCAAAGGAGCTGGGAAAACTGCTCAACCGTTTCCTTGGTACCCTGGAGGTAAACGACCGGCGGATTTTTCTATCCCGGTACTACGAAGCCATGACCGCCCCCCAGATTGCGGAAAAATACGGCTATACCACCCGTCAGGTAAAGTACCGGCTGGAAAAGCTGCGGATGGAACTGAAGCGGACACTGGAAAAGGAGGGGATTTGCCCATGAAAGCAACAGAATTGGCAAACGCATTCAACGAAATCGACGATGCGTATCTTGCAGAACTGGACACATCAGAAAAAGAGCGTATTACCATGAAAAACAGGAGGAAATTCTCCCGCATTCTGGTTGCGGCGGCAGTCATCTGTCTTCTGTCCATTACCGCCTTTGCGGCGGAGCAGGCACGCATTCATTCGTTTACCAGCAAGAACCAGGAATACCAGGAAAGCTACAGCACCCTGGCGCAGGCCATGGAGGATGCGGGCTTCCGGCTGACACTGCCGGAGGAATTTGAAAGCGGCTTCCGGTTCCGGCAAGTCCGGACGGGGGAATTCCAGGGCGATGACGATGACGGCAACTATGCGCTCACCTATAAGGATGTCCGCGTGGTCTATGAAAACAGCCAGGGACAGAAACTGCATTTTTATGCCGTTCCCAATCTGGGAGATGCCGCTGAGGAAGACACCCGCAGGCCGGTTGCCTCCAAAACCGTTTGCGGCATTACCCTGAATTATTTCGTTGACCACTATAAATTCGTCCCGGAGGACTATGAACTGTCCCAGGAGGAAAAAGAGTGGATGCAGCAGCCCGGAAACTACCTCAGCTACGGTTCTGACAAGGTGGAGGAAAAAGCCTTTGCCTCCCTGAGCTGGGCAACCGATGAGGGGAATTTCTCCTTTATGGATATGACCGCCTCCATCGACCCGGATGTGCTCTTTGCCATGGCAGAGGAAATTATCCAATAAAATGTGTGAAAAATTGTGATTGGCGCTATTTTTCAGATGAAATGGCTGCCCTTTCGGCGAAAATACGCAACGGCATTTGGCTTTTGTCAAATGCCGTTGTGTATTCAAAATCAGCGAAGAAACAATCGGAATCCGGTTTTAGAAAGGAAAATTATCCTATGAAGAAAGCACACCACACCGTATTGCTTGCGCTTTTGCAAAGTTGTCGTGAAATTGCCTTGTTTTAATTTCGGCCTTTCCCGATGTTCCTTTTTTCCTAATTTTTGAGTGCGGAAGGAGGCAATTTTCGTGCGTCGTTTTTTGGATGAATTGAAGGATTTTCGTAAGAAAGGTGATTTGATTCTGCTTGTTCTGTGCTGGATTGTGGCTGGGTTTGGATTGGTAGTCATTGCCAGTGCCACACAAGCGCCAAAGTATGGCGGAAGTTTCCGCTATGTGGCTGTTCAGTTTGCTGCGATTGTTTTGGGGACGCTGATGTATATCGTGTTTTCCTCCATTGACATAGAGCTTATTTCAGAATATAGGATTGTCCTGGTGGGAATAAACTGTTTTCTGCTGTTGATGCTGCTCAGTCCACTGGGAACGGACAACAACTCCGGAAACCGGAGCTGGATCGATTTTGGAATTATCAATATGCAGCCTGCAGAAATCTGCAAAATTACCTATATCCTAATTACGGCATCCGTTATGTCATCCCATCAAAATCGGATTTCCCATCCGGTGTCAGTCGCTCACATGCTATTGCATCTGGGACTGCTTGTTGGTCTGAACCTTGCGGTCTCCTCTGATATGGGCGTGTCCTTGATTTTTGTATTTATCTTCATTGGCATGACCTTCACCGGAGGTGTCAGCCTATGGTGGTTTGCTGCTGCAATTGGCGGAATTGGTGCCATGATGCCCATACTATGGCAGTTTCTTGGGACTTATCAAAGAAACAGAATTCGCATTCTGTTTGATGCGTCCATTGATCCCCAAGGCATTAACGAACGCTTCCATTCGATAATGAACCTAAGATCCCTTACCGGCGGCGGCTTGACCGGCCAAGGTCTGTTTAACGGCAACCGTACTAAGGAGGGTATCCTGTTTGCCCAACATACCGATTACATCTTTTCCGCAGTGGGAGAAGAACTGGGCTTCCTTGGCTGTTTGGTAATCATTCTGATGGAACTGGCTATCATTTCCAGGTGTATTTATGTTGGAATACGTTGTCATGACTATATGCGTCGTTTGGTATGCTTCGGTGCTGCATCCTCACTCATGTTTCAAGTCTTAATCAATGTGGGGATGTGTATCGGAGTCATGCCGGTTATCGGCTTGACCATGCCGTTAATTAGCTATGGAGGTTCTTCCGTAGTAACCATATTGGCCATGCTTGGTCTTGTTTCAGGCGCTTATGCTCGACCACAGAGCCTAAGCTATGAACGATATATCCAGCCATACCGTGGTTGAGTAAGGGCGAGATTACAAAAATACGCAGACTCCGCAAGGGAGAAGTGCCCCGAAATCCCGCAGAAAGTACATCCGCACCTGTAGAAACATACGGGGCGATGCATCTTAACCCGCATGGCATGGATCTCTTCCCTAATTTTACGCTTAAACCGGAACGGAACCGGGAAGCTGTTGTCCGAGAACAACGGTTCATAGATTGGTGTTAGCTGCTGTGCATTCGTCTGCTGGATGATGCGGTCTACAACGGTTGGAATGCCCAGCTTTCGCCCCCCCCGCCATCCGGCTTGGGAATTTCCTTCCGGCGCACCGGCTGGGGCTTGTACTTCCCCTGCCGTACCATGTAGCTACTGGGCTTTGTTTTGTCATGCAAACTCACCCTCATTTACGGCCTTATATGCGTTTTCTGTTCGCCAGGCCAGAATTTTGCCCATTATGGGACCTTTTTGGCCCCTAAAAACCGGCGCTGCCTTTTTCGGGCAGCGCCGGTTTTGCTTATAGTGTTCTTTCGTAGCAAACCTCCGCCGCACCCAGGTCGGTTTTGGTCATGCCGTTGGGGACAAAGCCGTTGGCCTCATAAAAGCGGCGGGCACGGTGATTTTCTGCAAACACCCACAGTGTAACCTTGGAGAAGCCCGCCTTTTTCATATCCGCCAGCACCGCTTCCATCATCTTGGTGCCGTAGCCCTTTTCCCATCTGTCCGGCAGGCTGTGGATGCAGATGAGCTCCGCTCCAAAGTCCGCACCGTCTCTGGACTTGTCCCACCAGGCAATGCAGTGGGGGCTGCCCTGCACCCGCAGCAGGTAGCCGTGGCCGATGTGCTGCTCCAGCAGGCGACGGTACATGGCTACCGCCTTGGGCAGCTGGGTGGCATTTTCCAGCACCTCCGGGGTGAGAATGTCCCGGAAGGCAGCCTTCCAGCTCTCCGTTTGGATTCGGGCAAAGATTTCTTCGCTGCCCGGCGCACCCAATTCAATGGAATACTCCTGCATCTTTGGATTTTTCCTCTCTTTCCGGAAATGAGGGGAAACCCCGCACTGTCCTGGATACTATCATATCACAGTCCCTGCCAGTCGTCAAGTGAAATACATTTGTACGTTTTGCAATTTTGCATACCTGATCATTCAATATCAGAGAATATTCTGTCTGATTTATCCATTGTATTCCCCGGTGGAAAATGGTATGATGAATCCGTATAAATATATCCATTGTCCGCAGAGGGCGGACAAATATTGGCCGTAAGGAGAATGGGCTATGAAATACATTGTCGTATTGGGCGACGGCATGGCAGACCGGCCGGTGGATGCTCTGGGGGACAAAACCCCGCTGGAAGCAGCCGTCACGCCGGTGATGGATGCGCTGGCAAGCAAGGGTACCCTGGGCACCGTGCAGAATGTGCCCGCCGGGATGGCACCGGGCAGCGACGTTGCCAACCTCTCGGTGCTGGGCTATGACCCGACCGCCAATTATTCCGGCCGATCTCCCCTGGAAGCCCTCAGTGTGGGGGTGGCAATGGACGACGATGATGTGATTTTCCGAAGCAATCTGGTAACTCTTACCGAAAATCAGCCCTATGACCAGAAAATCATCCTGGACCACAGCTCCGGTGAGATTTCCACCGCGGATGCCGATGTGCTCATGGATGCCATTCGGGCGGAATTTAACAGTGACCGATTCCGGTTTTACACAGGAACCAGCTACCGGCATATTCTGGTATGGAAGCAGGGTCGCATCAGCCCCCTGGAGCCGCCCCACGACCATCTGGGCCATGCAATCGGCCCCTATCTGCCCCAGGAGGCGGTTTTGCGGGAAATGATGGAGCGGAGCTATGAGATTCTGAATAATCATCCCCTGAACCTTGCAAGAGCCGCTGCCGGGAAGCACAAGGCCAACTCCCTGTGGTTCTGGGGGGCGGGCACCAAGCCCCAGGTGCAGAACTTCCGGGAGAAAACCGGACTGACCGGGGCCATGATTTCCGCCGTGGACTTGCTCAAGGGCATTGCCGTGGGGGCCGGGATGCGGGTATACAACGTCCCCGGTGCCACCGGCTCCATCGACACCAATTTTGAAGGCAAGGCACAGGCTGCCGTGGATGCCCTGCTGAAGGACGGCTGTGATTTTGCCTATATCCATGTGGAAGCGCCGGACGAAATGGGGCATCAGGGCCGCATTCAGGACAAGGTCAAGTCCATAGAATATCTGGACAGTCGCCTGATTGCCCCCGTCAAGGCTGCCATGGAGGCAGCCGGGGAAGATTACCGGATGCTGATTCTGCCGGACCACCCCACGCCCCTGGCCATCCGCACCCATACCGCCGACCCGGTGCCCTATCTCATCTACGACAGCACCCGCCAACTGCGGAAGCGGGATCGGCTCACCGAAGAAAACGCCCGGCAAGCTGACAATTTCCAGCCCGACGGCTATAAGCTGCTGGAAGAATTTATCGCAAAATAAGAAGGAGGAAGACTCATGCGTGTTTATAATTTTTCTGCCGGTCCGGCGGTGCTGCCGGAGGAGGTTCTGCGGGAAGCTGCCGAAGAAATGCTGGACTACCGGGGAAGCGGAATGTCCGTAATGGAAATGAGCCATCGCTCCAAGGTATACCAGAATATCTTTGACCAGACCGAAGAGGATCTGCGGAAGCTGCTGAACATTCCGGCAAATTACAAGGTGCTGTTCCTCCAGGGCGGTGCCCATACGCAGTTTTCCATGGTGCCCATGAATCTGATGCCCCACGGTGTTGCCGACTATATCATCACCGGCGTGTGGGCCAAGAAGGCATGGAAAGAGGCCCAGATGTACGGTCAGGCCAATGCCATTGCCTCCTCTGCCGACCGGAATTTCAGCTACATTCCCGATTGCTCCAACCTGCCTGTCAGCGAAAATGCCGACTATGTATACATCTGCCAGAACAACACCATCTACGGCACCCGCTTCACCCAGCTGCCCGACACCAAGGGGAAGCTGCTTGTCTCCGATGTGTCCAGCTGCTTCCTGTCTGAGCCAATGGATGTGACCAAATACGGCTTTGTGTATGGCGGTGTGCAGAAGAACATTGGCCCGGCGGGTGTGGTTATCGGCATTCTCCGGGAGGATTTGATTACCGACAACGTCTACCCCAACACCCCCACCATGCTGCGCTACAAAACCTACGCCGACAACGGCTCCATGTACAACACCCCGCCCTGCTACAATATCTACATCTGCGGCAAGGTGTTCCGGTGGCTGCTGAACCAGGGCGGCCTGGAGGTCATGAAGCAGCGCAACGAAGAGAAGGCAAAGATTCTCTATGACTACCTGGATGGGAGTCGGCTGTTCCACGGCACAGTGGAAAAGAAGGATCGCTCCCTGATGAACGTCACCTTTGTCACCGGGGACGACCAGCTGAACGCCAAATTCGTGGCCGAAGCGGATGCCGCCGGACTGAAAAATCTAAAGGGGCACCGCTCCGTGGGCGGGATGCGTGCCAGCATCTATAACGCCATGCCCAAGGCCGGTGTGGAGGCGCTGGTCAGCTTCATGGACGATTTTGAAAAGAAGAATCTGTGATTTTGAAAAGAGGAAGGGCCATGTATCGAATTCACTATCTGAACAAAATATCCCCCAAGGGAACCGCCCTTTGGCGGGAGGAGTATCAGCTCACCGAGAATCTCCCGGAGGCCGACGGCATTCTGGTGCGCAGCGCCGCCATGCACGAGCTGGAGCTGCCGGAGGGGCTGCTGGCAGTTGCCCGGGCCGGTGCCGGTGTCAATAACATTCCCCTGGACAAATGCGCCCAGAAGGGCATTGTGGTGTTCAATACCCCCGGTGCCAATGCCCGCAGCGTTATGGAGCTGACATTGTGCGGGCTGCTGCTGGGCTGCCGGGATGTGATTGGGGGCATCAACTGGGTGCAGTCCATCGCCCCGGAGGGGGATGTGGCCAAGAAGGTGGAAAAAGGCAAATCCCGGTTTGCCGGTCACGAAATGCTGGGGCGGAAGCTGGGTGTGATTGGACTGGGCGCCGTAGGCGGCCCCCTTGCCAATGCGGCCCAGCGGCTGGGCATGGAGGTGTATGGCTGCGACCCCTTTATTTCCATCGACGCTGCCTGGCATCTGGACAGTCAGATTACCAGGGTTTCCCGGCGGGAGGATATTTTTGAAACCTGCGACATCATCTCCCTGCACACTCCCCTGCTGGACGACACCCGGAAGATGATCAATGCCGAAACCATTGCCAGCATGAAGGACGGCGTTATCATTCTGAACTTTGCCCGGGATTTGCTGGTGGATGACGATGCCATGGCAGCGGCGCTGGCCAGCGGCAAGGTGGCACGGTATGTCACCGATTTCCCCAACGACAAAACCGCCGCCATGCCCGGCTGCATTGCCATTCCCCATCTGGGGGCTTCCACCGAGGAATCCGAGGACAACTGCGCCAGAATGGCAGTGAAGGAAATGATGAACTATCTGGAAAACGGCAATATCGTCAATTCCGTCAACTTCCCCAACTGCGACATGGGGATTTGCACCGCCGCCGGGCGGATTTGCATTCTCCACCGCAACATTCCCAACTCCCTGAGCCGCTTCACCACCGCTGTGGCTGCCGAGGGCATCAACATTGCCGGGCTGATGAACAAGAGCCGGGGAGAATACGCCGTGACCATGCTGGATTTGGACCACAAGGTCTCCCCCCACGCCTGTGAGCATCTGAGAAAGATGGAGGGCGTTCTCCGGGTACGGGTCATCCAGTGACAGCTCTTCACCGCAAAGGGCTGTCTCAAAATGCAAATTGCAAGAAAATAGCCGCCTCCAAAAGTTAGATAAAAGCCGTGAAAATCCGGTTTCAATTGGATTTTCACGGCTTTATTGTTGGGTTAATTTTTGGAAAATTCTATTTTGAGACAGCCCCTTTCCATTGTTCAGGGGCACAGCACCCGCACCTGGGTGATGCCATAGTATTCCATAGCCTCCACCGCCCAGGCATCAATCCGCTCTCCGCAGCAAACCACCGGAATGGCAGGGGGGCAGCTGACCGTGGGGTCTGCCATCACCCGCCCCAGGGCCTGGGAAAGCGCCACCTGCTCCGCTGGGTGGAACAGCGCCGCATGAGGCGAAAGCACACTGACCCCTCGCCCCAGGGTGGGGGCCGGGGTGGTGATTTCCGCTCTGGGGGCAATGGCCTCGAAAGCGGCGCAAATCCGCCGGGGCAGCGCCGGGTCATATTCCACCGGCAGCATCAGCACCAGATAGTCCGGGTCTGCAAACTCGCAATAGATGTTCTTCCCCTCCAATAGCTCCGCCAGCTGCTCCCCGGTGTAGCCAAACTTCTTCGGCATCACCGTCAGTTTCAGCGGCTCTTGCCCGGTCAGGCAGAAGCCCAACTCCCCAATATGCCGCTTCACCGCCGCCCACTCTGCCGCAGCTTGGTGCAGCGCCCGCTTCCAGCTGCCATCCAAGATGCCGTTGGCAGCGTCCAGGGATTGCAGAATCAGATAAGAGGGGCTGGTGGAAGCAAACAGCGCCATGGCACTGTCCGCCATGGAATCCAATTCCACAGGGGCATGGGAAGAAATGTGGAGATATCCGCCGCCGGTGAGTACCGGCAAGGTCTTATGGGCGGAGTCGCAGCACATATCCGCCCCCTGGGCCATGGGATGCTGCCCTTCCGGCAGGAAGCCCAGGTAGGCTCCGTGGGCATTGTCCACCAGAAGCAGGCATCCATACCGGCGGCAAACCCGGCTTAACCCGGAAATGTCCGCCACATTGCCCAGATAGTCCGGGCTGGTAATATACACCGCCGTCACCGGTTCCCCTTGGCCCAGGGCTTCTTCCAGGGTTTCCGGGGTAATCTGGCAGGTCAGCAAGCTTCCGGTCTGGGCCGGGTAGAGCCACTGAACCTGCACATCCAGCAATGCAGCAGCGGTAATAAACACCTTATGGGCATTTCGTCCGGCGGCAATCCGGGGCGTTTTCCCCCGCTTCCGGGCATCCTGCATCGCCAGGAACACCATGGCACGAATGGAAAGAGAAGATCCCTCCGTCGAATACACCGTCCGGCGGCTGCCAAAGAGAGCAGCCGCATTTTTTTCACTTTCCAGGATAATCCCCCTGGGATGGTACAGCACGTCCGCCCCGGTTATCTCGGTGATATCCAGCTGCTCTGTCGCTCCCCTGCCCTTGTGGCCCGGCATATGGAGCCGGTCCGGCCGGCGGGCAGCATAGTCCCGGACGAAATCGCAGATGGGGGTGTTCATTTCTGTTCCAGGGCCTTGGCGGCCTCCACCATAATGGCACACTCCATCCGCTTACGGAACAGCTCACAGCCGTACTTGTACACGCCGGTCACAGAGCCGGTGGCGTGGTAGGCATTGGCGGCACAGCCGCCGGAGCAATAGAGCTTTGCCCAGCAGTCGGCGCACTCGGGATGGGCGTACACATTGCAGGCGGCAAATTCCTGCTGGATGGGCTGGTTGGTCACGCCGTCCCACACATTGCCCAGCTTGAATTTCTCCTCGCCCACAAACTGGTGGCAGGGATACAGGTCGCCCCAGGGGGTGACAGCCATGTATTCCGTTCCGCTGCCGCAGCCGGAGATGCGCTTGTAGATGCAGGGGCCGCCCTTGAGGTCAATCATATAGTGGTAGAAGGTAAAGGGTCTGCCCTCCTTGTGGCGCTGGAGCATCAGCTCCGCCAGACGCTCGTACTGCTCCAGCACAATGGGCAGGTCTTCCTGGGTCAGGGCAGAGGGGTCGTCGGCATCGCAAACCACCGGCTCCATGCTCAGCTCCGTGAAGCCCAGACGCAGCATCTCCTGGATGTCCTTGAGGAAATCCGGGTTGTGGTGGGTAAAAGTGCCACGCATATAATAGTTCTTGCCGCCCCGGGCCTCTACCAGCTTCTGGAATTTGGGCACGATGCGCTCCCAGCTGCCCTTGCCGGCATAGTCCACCCGGAACCGGTCGTGAACCTCTTTGCGGCCATCCAGGCTCAGCACCACATTGCTCATTTCCCGGTTGGCAAAGTCAATCACGTCATCGTCAATCAGCACACCGTTGGTGGTGAGGGTGAAGCGGAAATTCTTCCCTGCCTCTTTTTCAATGCTCCGGGCATAGGCCACCAGCTGCTTGACCACGTCAAAATTCATCAGCGGCTCGCCGCCGAAGAAGTCCACCTCCAGATTGTGCCGGGTGCCGGAGTGGGCCACCAGGAAATCCAGCGCCTGCTTGCCCACCTCGAAGCTCATAAGCGCCCGGTCGCCGTGGTATTTGCCCTGGCTGGCAAAGCAATAGGAGCAGTTCAGGTTGCAGGTGTGGGCCACATGGAGGCACAGAGCCTTGACCACACCGGCGCTTTTCTCTTTCAAGGCCGTGGCCTTGCTGGCATAGGTATCCGGGGTAAACAGCTGCCCCTGCTGCCTGAGGGTTTCCACATCGGCGCAAATCTGGCGGATTTCCTCCTGGGTGGCCTCGGCGCAGTCCGGGTATCTGCTGCGGATTTCCGCCACGATTTCCTCTGTGGACTTCTGCTCGTACATCCCGATGATGTCGTAGGCAATGTCGTCCACCACATGAACGGAGCCGGAATAGGTATCGAGGACAATATTCAGTCCTCCGAGCTTATAACAATGTACCATAAAATCTCCTATAAAAAGTGCCGCCGGAAAAAACGGCGGCACTTTGGGTTGTGAAACGAAAAGGAAAATTACTTGCTTTCCTTGTTCTCGCACTGCTGGTTGGCAATGCCGCAGCTGGTCTTGCAAGCGGACTGGCAAGAGGTCTGGCACTCGCCGCAGCCGCCGTTCTTAGCGCTCTGGCAGAGGTTCTTCGTCTCCAAGGTCTGAATGTGGCTCATAAATGGCACCTCCGTTCTGATGGAAATATATCTATGGGGATATTTTATCAGATAACCCCCCGAAAGTCAATCCTTTTTCCACCCCGGTTGCGACAATTACAGGGCATACGCAGCCTCCGGAGTTAGGCAGAGCGGCACGATAGGGATATCCCGGCAGCTAAGTTCAAAGGGAAGGCGGTATTTTGAATACAGTATGGGCTATGACATACAAAAAAGGGGGTTTTATAAGCGAAGAGAATTTTCTCTGCCGTGCTCCCTGCGGGGAGTGACTCAGGAGTGCGTGTGGCCTGGTGTTTCTGTAACCTATTTCAATCCACACTCCCCGCAGGGGAAGCAACGTGAATGCCCGTGCCGTTCTGAACCACCTGATTGTAATTTCAATCCACGCTCCCCGTGGGGGGAGCGACGTATGGGCTGCTGTAGTCCTGGTTCTCCACCACAATTTCAATCCACGCTCCCCGTGGGGGGAGCGACCAAGTCGCCCTTGTCCTGTAGCCCCTCGCACGTTATTTCAATCCACGCTCCCCGTGGGGGGAGCGACCCTCGGCCCGGTTGCGCTTGATGGCCTCACGCTGATTTCAATCCACGCTCCCCGTGGGGGGAGCGACCTCTGGGAGCAGTCCAGAACCGTGGAGGAGTTTATTTCAATCCACGCTCCCCGTGGGGGGAGCGACTAGGCTCTGTGCCCGGTGCGCCGGGGTGATCAGCATTTCAATCCACGCTCCCCGTGGGGGGAGCGACCGATTTCTACAATCTTGTTATAGTTTTTTTGACATTTCAATCCACGCTCCCCGTGGGGGGAGCGACTGAACCTGCTGCATCAGGACGTTCTGCGCCGAATTATTTCAATCCACGCTCCCCGTGGGGGGAGCGACTCCTCATTGTGCAGGCCGCGCTCAATCTCGACCACATTTCAATCCACGCTCCCCGTGGGGGGAGCGACCCTCACGGAAATGATGGTTAACCGCCTCGAAATCATTTCAATCCACGCTCCCCGTGGGGGGAGCGACGCCCAGCGGACTGATCTCTTGGCACAAGGCACAGATTTCAATCCACGCTCCCCGTGGGGGGAGCGACCATTGATGCAGGCAAAATACTGTGACGAATAAAAAATTTCAATCCACGCTCCCCGTGGGGGGAGCGACAGCAAAGATGCACAGATTTTCTGTTTCTCTTTGGCGAGGGGAAAAGGCTTTTTGTAACAGCTTCCAAAAGGTGGGAAACAGTCGGGGCCGTAGAGGCTGGTTTATAGGGGTGAGGGGCAATAAATCGGTGCGAACCTGCCGGGGGGTGGATGGGCACTGGGGCTTCGCTCTCAGACAATCAGGGTGTCCTCTGGGCGGTAGGTCTGCCTGGCGCCAAAATGTTCCACCCTTTTTTCGTAGTTGTTGCCCAGGTAGTAGAAACGCAGGCTGTCCTTTTCCGGGTCCATAATGGACAGCAGCTTTGCCTGTAGGCTGCGGCACTGGCCGGCATCCAGGGAGCATTCGAAGACAGAGTTCTGCACCCGCTGGCCGTAATCCACGCACTTTTTGGCTATCTGTCGCAGACGCTTTTTCCCGGCGGCATCGTTGGTATTGACATCGTAGGTAATGAGCACCAGCATACAATCACTTCCATAAAAAGGGTGGGTAGGCGTCCAGATCTCCCCGGAGGCAGCGGGCCAGAAGCAGGGCCTGAATATAAGGCACCATACCCCAGCTTAGCTTCTCGTTCAGATAGGGGTGCGTCAGGGTGTCCCGCTTCCGCTCCTGCCATGCTTTCAGAAAACGTCTGCGTCCCTCATCGGTGAGCAGGACGGCGCCGCTGTCCTGCACCTGGAAATCCTCCGGCTTCATCACTCGGTTATTCACCAGTGTCAGCACAAAACGGTCGGCCATACAGGGGCGAAGTTCCTCCATCAGGTCCAGGGCCAGAGACTCCCGGCCGGGGCGGTCCCGGTGGAGGAAGCCCACATAGGCATCCAGGCCCACGCTTTCCAATGCGCTGGCGCAGTCGTGGCCCAGTAAGCTATAGGCGAAGGAAAGCATGGCATTCACCCGGTCCAGGGGCGGGCGGCGGTTGCGGCCATGGAAGAAGAAATCCTCCTTCCGCCCCAAAAGCAGATGGTCGAACACGCCGAAGTAGGCGGCAGCGCCTACACCCTCCAGCCCCCGCAGGGTGTCCAGGTCGGCCGCCTCCAGGACGGCGGGGAGCAGGGCACGGATTTCGCCTGAGGCAGCCTCCAAGCCACACTCCGCAAGCCGGGGGCCATGGTCCCGCACCGTGCGCCGAACAACAGCGGCAGCGTTGCTGAGTTTCCCGAAAATCATGGTCCGGGCAATCCGGCAGCTGCGGCCCGGGTCATCCGCCACCCGGTATTGCTCCCGGCGAAGCAGGACATTTCCGTTGCTCTCGGCGCAGACCCGAGCCAGAAAGCGCCCCCTGGGATTGCAGAAGGCCAAGCCTATCCCCTTTTCCCCACAGGCTCCCATCAGCGCCGGAGAGGCCCCGGCATAGGAGAAGGTGACGATGGTTTGCAGGGTATGCAGGGGATATCGGGCCACCACCTCCCCTGCCCGGTTGGCCAGAATGTTCTCACCCTCCAGGGAAAGATATACATCCTCGGAGGTGACGAACAGGGTGTTCAGCAACTGCTTCATGGCGTTTCCTCCATTGCGGCCTTCAGATAGGCGGAGACGGAGCGGCTTTTCATCAGCTTGGGCAAACACAGCTCCTTCAGGGAGCATGCGTTGCAGGATTTCGAGGGCTTGACCCGGGGCGTATAGCCCCGGCGGTAGAGCTGGTGCATTTCCTCCAAATAAGAACGCACCTGCTCCCGCAGCTCCGGAGAAAAGGTTACCGGCACCCGGCGGCGGATTTCCCCATAGTAGAGGGCACCCTCCGGGATGTCGCAGCAGAGCATAGCCTCCAGGCACATGGCCTGCCCGCAGAGCTGGAGGGTATCGCCGGTGTCCTCCCGTGGCTTTCCCCGCTTGTATTCCACCGGATAGGGCTGCCAGAGCCCTTCACGCCCGGCCAGGGGGATACCGGTACTCCCCCGGCGGTATTCCAGCACATCGCACTGCCCGGAAACTCCCAGCGCCGCCGAATAGACACTGACTCCCCTGGTGGTGAGGACATCCCCCCGACTCTCCCGAAAGGAGGTATCGTGGGCATTTTCATGGAGTATGGCCCCGTCAATGGTTCGGTAATTCTCCGCCCACTGGTGCTCAATGTGAATGAGGGCCCACCTACGTCTACAAAACCGGAAATGTTGTAGTCCAGAGAGCTGGAGATACTCATCTTCCTTATAGTCCATTGATTATTTCAGGCTCCAAGCCGGGGAGCTTTTCCACAGTAATGATGTAATCATCCACGCAAGAAGGTACCTTGTCTTTGTCCTTCTGAGTAACTTTCACAGAGCGGTGCACCGTTGCAGAAGAATACTGACCATCCTTGCAGTTGTGCTTCCACCAGTAGAGCTTTACAACCTCCATAGAGCCGTCCGGTCTGGCAGCGGAGGCATCATTGACAAAGAGGGTACGCAGACACTCCTTAACGGTTTCAGCATCGGCCTCTGTGAAACCGGTCTTTTCGGCCAACTGAACATTGATAGAGCCCTTAATTTCGTACAGGCCGAAACGGACAAAATGCTTCATACCCATAGTGTCAGAAGAACGAGAACCATCTTGGGTAGTTTCTCCATTAACACTTTTGGTAATCTGAAACGAATCTATATCGACAACGGAAATACTTTTACTTTGATGAATAGAGACAGGGCCACGAACACCGACCGAAACGCCATCTCCCGCTTTATCAGAGTCTTGTTCCGATTTCTTTTTCTTGCCGCCATATGCAAACACCTGGCCGAATGCTCGAACATCCATCCAAGTATTGCAAGCAGAAAGCGCATATTCTTCCTTTGAAAGGTTCTTTCCCAACGTCGTGATAGCTCGTTGACTAAGGCTTTTGAAGCCATCCGTGCACCGTTCTTCAGACTGAACAAAAATAGGGTTGCCCAAATCCTGCATCCGGTTGCGGATTTTGCGCTTGATGCACACGTCGGAAATCTCTCCATAGCCGTTCAAATCTGTGCGGGGGCGGTTGCCGTTCAGCGGATCGCCATTGCTGTTAGCTCCGGTTACAGAAACCAAAGCCACAAAGTCAATCTTATTCTTCAAAACACTCATTGTTATACCTCCTGATTGCTTTCGTTATTTTTAGATGTGTACAGGGTGTTTTTCTGTAAATAATAGCCAAACAGATAGGTGTCCTTCAACGCCTCCTCATGGCCGCTCTGAGGGCACTGGGAAATCTGCTCCATGATTTCTCCAATCAGGCGCTCATAATTCACCCTTGCCCCCGGCCTCAACTTAGGGTAGTACGCTTTCTTCAACTGCTCCATAATTACAGTGAATGTATGCTGCGGACGTTTTGTAAACACAGGCTACAATCTGATAGCATTTGGTTCACGTGTTTCCCATGGCGCAAATGTATCCCGTTCGATTTTTTCGAGCACCGCCAGCAGTCTGCCATATTGGTAGCTGATATCCTTTTTCTCCGGTTCCAATGCCATATTCCATTCCTCCTGACATCTGTCAAAATAGTTTTTTCGAAGCACAGCGCATGCGGTAGAAAGTACATTTTCCCTTGTTTCCGCATCCATCATTCTGCACCATGCCCGGCAATCTGTCGCAACGTTCCCCCTGCTCTAGGAGTTGGTGCTCAACATTTTTCTACAATGTGTATATTCGTTATATCACACATCATGTATCATTTCAACAAATAATTTACATAAATTCGTCTTTTTATAAGCAAATCCCACAATTACTCTCTCAAAAAGAAAAAGCCGGAATTGCGGCAGGGGCTTGCGGCAATTCTGGCTTTTTGTATCCATGGGCAATGGCATATTTTTCGTTTATTCCAGCGGGGTGCTTTTCAAAGGCAATCAGCCATCCGCTTCGAAGAGGATTTTGCGGAGCCGAAGGGCTCCGTGGGCGGTGATGCGGAGGGCGGAGCGGGTTTTGGCTGATTCTTCCAGGCTGGGCTCCAGTCGGCCTTCGCCGTCGGCTTCCCAGGTGAATCGGGCCGGCAGGTCTGTCCAAGCCACGTAGCGGAACAGGGCGCTGCTGCCCTCCGGCATGACCAGGGTTTCCCCATCGATGTAGGCGCCGCCGGTGACCTCACAGGCCCGCCAGCCCGGGATTTCCTCCCCCAGGGCAAAGGGCTCCCCCAGGCCGGAGGAGGTCATCTTCACCTCTTCAATGGTGCCGTCCTCCCGGAAGGTGATTCTTTCCGCACACATCCGGCGGTTATACTGGGTGTTTCGGGTGCTGCGGTGGTAGAAAACATACCACTGCCCCCGGAAGCACTGGATGCTGCCATGGATATTCCACGAGTCCGGGTCGCACAGGGCATTGTCTATAATGATTCCCCGGTAGGTAAAGGGCCCCAGGGGGGCATCCGACGTGGCATAGGCAAGGCATGTGGGCCTATTGTTCCGGTAAATACAGGGATAGACATAGTAATAGATGCCGTTTCGTTTCCGCATGGAGCTTCCCTCGTGGAAACCGTGCGCCTCCTCCGTCAAAAGGTGATGCACCGCCTTTGTTTCATCGAAGCTGACCATATCCTCATTCAGCTCCACGCCGCTGGAACGAAACTGCCCCCAGTAATAATAGCTTCTGCCGTCCGTGTCCGTGAAAACCGCCGGGTCAATCCCGGCGCAGGGCAGCTGCACAGCTGCCCGGAAGGGGCCCTCCGGGTTGTCCGACCGGGCTACGCCCTCGGTGCCGTCTGACATGCAGAAGTACAGATAGTAGGTTCCGTCCTTTTCCATACAATCCGGCGCATAGAGGAAGGGCAGCGCCCCGCCCGGCTCCTGGGCGCAGGTGTCGGCGGTGGTCAGCAGTGCAGGGGCATTGTCCCCCGCTGGCGGCTGACTGCACAAGGGGGAGGTGGCAAAGAATGCAGTGGGATTGCGGGTGTCGAAGTCCACTACGGGATAGTCCTTCCGTGCGCTGCCATCCGCCCAGGGGACATCCCGGCTGTCGAAGCTCTTTGCGCTGACCTTCCAGTTCTGCATATCCTCTGTAGAGGCAACGCAGTATTCTTCGCTGCACCAGGTATCCGGGTGCACATCCCGGCTGCCATAGACATACAGCCTCTGGCCAAATACATGGGCCTCGCCGTCGGGAATATAGACCTCCGGCGGCAGCAGCGGATTTCGTCCCTTTGTATTCATGGGGTTTTCCTCCTATGTTGGTGATTCCGTATCCCCCCATGCCAACAGCGCTGCTCACTGCGGTTTGCGCCCTGGCACGGATGGGATTTTCTGCTCTCTTTATACCATACTCTCCCCGGCAGTGCAATACCGGCTGTCTCCGCCCATCGGTTATTGCAAAACAATCCTTCTTATCTGGCAACAGTTGATAAAATGATACGGTTTCAGAGGGTTTTATTTGGTTTCACTCAAAAATGAAACCCATCATTCCGTCCAAGGACTTAGGGCTTCATCACCTTAATAAACCGAAACATTTCATCGGGGCCTTCATTGGAATCGTGGTCGTCACCATCGGGCATCTCATGATTGGGAACGAAATGTTCACACCAAAACTGATCAATTTGAAATCCGCACTTATTCACATAAAAATGGATATTGCGTTTCTCAAAATACGGTGTGCAGGTTTCCCAGACCACCGTTTGGGGATGCAGCGCCTCAATCGCAAGCCATGCGCCGTAGCCGATTCCCTTGGTATGCTCTTCCGGGGAAACAAACAGGATCTCCAATTCGTTGTGGTTGGTCTCCTTGTTTATTTTCAAAATGACACCACCGACATTTCTTCCCCCAACAACGATACGGTAGGTCTCGCTGTCAGGAGCATCGATGCATTGTTCAATTGTTTTTCGGGAGATTATCTCTCCATTAAAATCCAGATGATCATCCCGCTGACCAAATTCCAAAAGTGCGCCATGCTTGAAAGACCATTGATTATCCAGAATAAATTGCTCCCGGTCATCCGGGGTCAAAGGGACAAGGATTACATTTGTGTGCTTCATAATAAATTCCTCCCAAAAAACTAAAAAGCCCAGTTATTGCATAAATGCAATAACCGAGCTCACTCGACATCTTATCTAACAGGCGGCCTGCGGGCGTAACCCACGATCCCCTACACTACGGTGTACTGTCCTCTGATGCACTTATATTATATTTTATCTCTGAAAATAATCAATAGAGAAAATGTGAACATTACAGGCTACGGGCGGTGCTTATTCAGCTCCAACCCCGATGTCTGTCCCGTCCTTAAAGCGGAATGTGATTCTGTTGTCTGCATGTACCGTTGCCGTTTCCAACAGTGTGCGCCATATCGAAATCAGCAGGAACATTGACTGGTCATGTTGCATAGAAAATCCTCTTATTCACGCTGAAACTATCCCTATCCCAATGAAACTTTTTCAGAAAGCCAAAGGACTATGAAAAGCTCTTGTTTTCACATAAAAAGGCGAGAAAAAGCGCCGTAATCTTGGTATCAAAATTACGGTGCTTTTATGGTAACAGTTGATCATATTGATACGGTTTCATATGGTTTCGTTTGGTTCCCCCGAAAATGAAACCATAGCGGTGAAAGGTGAAACCATGCTCATCTGCCCCAAAAAACGGGATCTGTCTATTCATCCATAATTCGCCATCTCAAGGCGTTTGCCACAATGTAGGTGTCTGCCGGTTCATGGATTGAATTATCGATTTTCGTAACGTCAAACCAATCTGTATCTGACCATACAAGCACCCTGTCAGGATTTCCGGGTAGTAAATTGTCGTGAAACGACAGATATGCATCTAAAATATCACAGAAATAATTATCTTGCCATCCAACGAAATGCATTTGTCGAAGACCTAAAAATTGAAGCTCGATAGTTCTGGGTTTCCACTGACTTTGGAATATCACAGACAGTCTTCGACTTGCCGCATCGCCGAAATGCATTGCCCCTTTATCATCTACAAAAGCTCCATTCTGGAAGCTGAATGATACAATACAAGAATCGTGAAAGCCACCATATGTAGACATTAAGAACTCAATATCTCTTTCAGTTCTAATACTATGCCAGTGATCCATCTTTTCACCTCATAAATTTCCAACTTATGCAATTAATATATCAGATAATTATGTCTATTGCAAATAAAAAGTACGATGGTTGCGTTACAAAACCATCGTACTAAGTTGGTGCGAGAGAGGGGACTCGAACCCCCACGGCGTAACCACACGCACCTCAAACGTGCTTGTCTACCATTCCAACACTCTCGCAGTTGCCAGAGTATTATAACCGGTGAGTAGGTTTTTGTCAATACTTTTTCTGGAAAAGAGCGGCTATCCGGTATCCGCCGGTGCTTTACAGCAGGCTTCTGCGTTTCCAGATGCGGCGAAGCTCCCACAGGCCCAGGGCGGCGCCCAGGGGCCAGCGGAGATACCAGGCATCGGGGGTGAGATAAAACAGCCCAATGGCCCCGGCTAAGGCGGCACTGCTCAGCAGATTGTCCCGGAAAGCGAAGGGGTAGTCTTCCCTGCCCAGAATCCGATGGGTATACCACAGGTGGATTTCCAGCTGGAGAAGCCGGGCCAGCAGGGTTGCCACTGCCGCCCCCACCATGCCCAGCATATGAATCAGGAAATAGTTCAGCGCCACATTGGCCACGGCGGCCGTCACCGTGGCGGCGGCTACCACAGTGGTTTTCTTGTGCAGAATCTCATAGTTCACCGGGAAGGTGCACAGCACATTGCCGAAATAATTGGCGACAAACAGGGGGATCAGCCCCACCCCCGGCCAGAAATCGGCATCGGCATACACCCGGAACACCTCCCGCACCAGAAGGACAAAGCCCATGGACAGGACGGTGTACAGCTCCAAATAATTCCGCCCCCGGCGCACCACATCCTCCCGCCGATTCTGCTTCATGTCATCAAAGAAGAAGGGAACCCAGCTGGTGTTCAGGGCGCTGTACAAGGTATACATCACCCCGGCCAGAGTAAAGGCGTAGCTATAGATGCCGGACTGGGTGGCCCCTGCAATCTGCTTGAGCATCAGCACATCGCTGCTGCCCAGCACGGAGTAGGCCAAATTCTGAAAAATCAGAGGCACACCGATAACCAGGCAGAATTTCCAGTACCGGGGGCTGTATCGTTTTTTGCCCCGGCGGAGAATCCACAGGCACCCCGCCAGGCCCACCACACCGTAGACCAGAACATTGCCCAGGATACGGCCGAAATATCGCTGCTGGGCGGGCATATTCAGCACCAGCAGCAGGGAGACGCCCAGATTGGCCACTGCAATCAGCACACTGAGCAGCATGTTTTTATCGGCCTTAAATTCATAGGTGAATTTATTGCTGAGGAAATTGACGCAGAATTGGCCGAAGGCCTCCACCAGCACCAGGGTCAGCAGCAGGCGGCTGATGTTCAGCGCTGCGGAAATCGGCCCGGACAGGGCCAGCAGCAGCCCACTGCCCAGAGCAAAGCTCAGCAGGGACAGGGACATCACCGAGGACTGATAAGCGGCCTGCTCCTGCTCTGGGAAGTCCTGACGGGCATTCACCACCGTCACATGGGATTGGAGGGAGAGCACCGTCATCACCATGGTCACCCAGACATTGAACGAGGACAAGTCCCCATACCCCGCCGTCCCCAGCAGGCGGCTGAACAGCGGGGCGGAAATCAGGGAAATGCCCTGAAGCAGCAGCACACTGAGAAAATTGAAAAACGCAATGCGGTTGATATTCTTTTTCATAGGCTTTTATCGGGCCCTTTTCACAAAATGATAGAGCTTCAGTGCCGGAGCGAACAGCCCCGCCCCATAGAGCACCAGCTGGAGCTTTTCCTTCCCAGAAAAGAAGCCGCAGCGGAACACAAAGGGAAGCTCCCGGACAATAGCCCGGCGGGCGCTGCGGTATTCCTGGCGGTAGCATTTTCTGGTGCCGGGGTCGGCCATGCTCAGGATTGCCGCATTGTGGCGTATGGCGCACACCAGCAGGTAGTGGGCATCCGGCTCCAGCTCCGGGTGATTCTGACAAATGTCCTGATAGACCTGGGCGGCATGTTGAGAGAAATGGAAGCTCTTGGGGGAGACGGCGGACTGGGTAATGCTGCCGCTGCGGTGGCGATAGTGATACACCGGCTTGGGCAGCAGCACGCCGCCCCCGGCCAGCAGGGCAATGCGGTAGGTGGTGGGCACATCCTCCACCACCCGCCCCACCGGGTAGCGAATGTCCCGGAAGAGTCTGCGGGCATACAGCTTATCCCAGGCGGCGGAGTCCAGGTGGTCCCAGTGGAAAATCCGCCGCACCAGCTCGGTGCCGGAGACGACCTCCTCCCGCTCCGGGCAGAGGCCCACCGTACAGGTGCCCTCCTCCTCGTCGTATCTTCCGGCGCAAACCAGCTCCGCCCGGTGGCGCTGGGCGGCCTCCATCAGGGCCTGGTAGGCATCCGGCTCCAGCCAGTCGTCGCTGTCGGCGAAGGCCAGATATTCTCCGGTGGCCGCTTCGATTCCGGCATTCCGGGCATGGCTGAGGCCACCGTTTTCCTTATGAATGACACGAATGCGGCTGTCCCGGCGTGCGTAGTCATCGCAGAGCGCACCGCAGCGGTCCGGGGAACCGTCATCCACCAGAATGATTTCTAAATTTGCATAGGTCTGACTGCAAAGGGAGTCCACGCATTGGGGCAGATATGCCTCCACCTTGTAAACCGGGACAATGACGCTGAGCAACGGCTTCTGCTCCATCTAGTTTCCACCTCCCGCCACGGATTCGTAAATGCGAAGCAGCTCCCGCCGGTTTTTCTCCGGGTCATGGGTCTGCCGGGCATGTGCCTGGGCCCGGGCTCCCATCTGCTCCGCCTGCTCCTGCTGGGCAAAGACCTGCATAATGTACTCCGCCAGCATATAGGGGGCGGTGGATGGGTACAAAAAGCCCTCGCCGGGGTGCATCAGGTTGGTCACGCCGCCCACATCCGCCGCAACACAGGGCACCCCCAGAAGCATGGCCTCTCCCAGGGAGTTGGGGGAATTTTCAATGGTGGAGGGCAGGACAAACACATTGGCTTCCAGAAAAGCCTGCTTCATCTGCCGGGCATCCAGAGAGCCCAGGAAATGAATTTTGTCCCGAGCACCGAAGGCGCTGGCCACATTGCCCAGGTACCGGTGATAATAGTCCTGCCGGAGCTTCCCTACTCCGTTGGCAAAAAAGCCTCTGCCAGGGACACTGACCGTAGTATCCGGGTAGCGGCTCAGCACGATTTCCAGCGCCTCCAGCAGGTAGTGGAAGCCCTTCACCGGATAGGCACAGCTGGAAGTAAAAATCCGGTGTTTGGTGCATGCTGCATACTGCCAGGTATCCTGGTAAAAGGCCGGACGCATGGTTTCGTTGCAGAAGTGATAGGTGCGGTTGGGATTCAGCTGGCCGGTAATGGCCCGGTCCCAATCCGTTCTGCCGATGACATGCCGGACCTGACCCAATGCCTCCTGCTCCATGGCACCACGGATGGCATACTCACGCTGCTGCCTGCGGATGTTGTCATGCTTCATGGCATCCCGCAGGGAATAGCGGCGGCACACCCACTCCGGCAATCCCTCGGCAAAATGCCGGGCATAGATGCTGCACAGCCCCTGGATGCTGATCACCACCCGGTCCAGCAGCCCGCAGCCCTTGGCAGCGTTGACCATGGCCAGAGTATGGCCCCACTCCGTCCCCCAGATGTGGATGACATCCGGCTGGAAGTCCGCCAGTTCCCGGGCAAATTGATTTTCCAGCCGGGGAAGATACACGTGGGGGGCATCCTCGGGGAAGAGGACATACTCCGTGTGGGCATCCAGGCTGCCTGCGGTTTTGGGCCCGGGGCAGTAAAGGCGCAGGGCAATGGACGCATCCCCCCGGAGCTCGTCCAGCACATGATCCACCCACAGTCCCCCTGTACCGCCGATGCCCATACTCCGGCTGACGGCGGTAGGAATCATGTTACACAGCCACACAAGTTTCATTTCGTCCGTTTCCTTCTTTTGAAATCCGGGCATTCTTTCCCGGTAATTAGGATTATTCTATCATACCCCGCCCCATCCGGCAACAGAAATTTCCCCGCCTCCGAAGGAAGCGGGGAAAGGGAATCACCGTCCGGAGCAGCGGCGGACAATGGACTGCATCTGCTCCATGTGCCGCATCATGTCACGGCACAGGGCAATCTGGTTCCGGGTACGCACCAGATTGTGCTCTGGATACAGCGTTTTGAAATAGGGGTCTCCCCGGAGATAGTCGTCCAGGAAGCGCACCGCCACCTCCGCTGTCATGCAGAAGCTGCTGACCGCCAGGGTATCCAGCTCCTCCTGGGTCATGCAGTCGGCGGTTCTTTCCAGGAAGCCCTCGGCAAAGGCCGTAAAGGCATCCAGGTTTACCCCGACCTTGTCGTACTCCGGCGAATCCTCCAGCACGTAGTTGGCGGCGAACCGGATGGCATCCCCGAAATCGTGGCCAATCAGGCCGGGCATCACCGTATCCAGATCAATCACCACCAGGGGTGCGCCGGTTTTGTTATCGAAGAGTACGTTGTTGATTTTGGTATCGTTGTGGGTCACCCGAAGGGGCAGCCGCCCGACCTTGCCCAAATCCGTGAGGGTACAGGCCGTATCCTGCACCGAGAGCAGATACGCAATCTCCGGCTGGACGGACTTTGCTCTATGGGCCACATCCTCTGCCACTGCCGTCACCAGGCTCTCATAGCGGGTGCGGGTGTTGTGGAAATTGGGGATGGTCTCCACCAGCAGGTGGATATCGAAATCCGCCAGCTGGGTCTGGAACTCACCGAAGGCACGGCCTGCGTTGCGCAGAATCACCGGGTCGGTGGTGGCGCTGTAGGTGGCGGAATCCACATAATTCATCACTCGCCAGAAATTCTCTCCATCCAGAAGATAGGTCTTCCGGTCTGCGGTGTGGTGAAAATGGAGATTGCACCGGTCCGGGCACTTCCTGCGGATGTGCTCCGTCACCAGGTCGATATTGTTCATCAGGCCGATGGGATTGCGAAATGCGTAGGTATTCACATTTTGAACCAGGAAGGACTTCTTACTGCCATCCTCCAGCCGGACATTGATTTTATAGGTGCGATTCACATTGCCCACCTGGATAAACTCATAATCCAGATACGTACCGGGTAGCCGGAAGGCGGCGCATACCGCTTTCATTTTCTCATCCATGCATATCCTCCTTACAGCTGTCCGGGGAACAGCGTGTCGATGGCGTTGCGGGCGGCATTTTGCTCTGCACGCTTTTTGCTGCTGCCCTGCCCCTTGCCTACAACGGTGCCGTTCAGAGCAACCTCCACAACAAAATGCTTGTCGTGGTCCGGGCCAGAGGCGGCCACCAGGCTGTAGGCCAGCACCTGATTGCGCTTCTGCTGCACCAGCTCCTGGAGCTGGGTCTTATAGTCTGCGTTGTGGAGCTTGGTGACGGGAACCTGCACCAGGATGAAGCGCTGGATAAACCGCAGCGCCGCCTCCATGCCGCCGTCCAGGAAGGAAGCGGCAATCACCGATTCCACTGCATCCGCCAGAATAGAATCCCGGCTTCTGCCGCCCCCCTGCTCCTCGCCATGGCCCAGAAGCAGATGGTCCCCCAGGTGGATGGTATTGGCCACGGCAGCCAGGGTCGTCTCGCAGACCATGTCCGCCCGCATTCGGGTGAGCTCGCCCTCCGGGCGGTCCGGGAAATTGCGGTAGAGACACTCTGCCACCAGCATACCCAGAATACTGTCCCCCAGAAATTCCAGCCGCTCGTTGCTGAGCAGACTGTTGTGCCAGCGCTCGTTGGCGTAGGAGGAATGGGTCAGGGCATTTTGCAGCAGGGAAATATTGTGAAATTGATAGCCGATGGCGGCCTCCAGGTCTTTAATCATTGGGATTTTGCTCCTTTGCCTCTGCCAGAAGCTGAAGGGCTTGCTCCAGCTCCGGCACCATATCGTTCTTCGCTGCCTGGGCTGCCTGGTTCACCGCATTGCAGAAGGCCACTGCATCCGAAGCGCCATGGGCCTTGATTACCGGCTTCCGGATGCCCAGGAACTGGGTGCCGCCGATTTCCCGGTAGTCCATCAGCTTCGTCATATCCTTAACCCCGGAGGAGCACAGCAGATACCCCAGCTTGCTTCCCAGATTCTTTCGGAACATCCGCTTCATCAGGCTGCCCATAAACATGGCTGTGCCCTCAATGGATTTCAGCAGTACATTGCCGGAGAAGCCGTCGCAGACCACTACGTCAACCTCTCCCAAGGGTACGTCCCTGGCCTCCACATTGCCCACAAAGTTCAGCAGCCCCTTGGCGTGGGCATCTTGCAGCAGGGCATAGGCATCCTTTTGCAGCTGGGTGCCCTTGCTGTCCTCGGTGCCGATGTTCAGCAGGCCCACCCGGGGCGCAGGGATGCTCAGCTGCTTCCGGGCGTAGGCAGAACCCACCAGGCCGAATTGCAGCAAAAACTCCGGGGTGCACTCGGCATTGGCGCCACAGTCGCAGATCACGGTTTTGCCCCCCTTTTTATTGGGCACGGCAGGGGCCATGGCGGCCCGGCGAATGCCCTTCACCCGCTTGACCAGCAGGGTGGCACCGGTGAGCAGGGCCCCGGTGGAGCCGGCGGAGACAAAGGCATCCCCCTTGCCGTCGGCCAGGAGCTTCAGCCCCAATACCATGGAGGAATTCTTCCGCTTGTGAATCACAGAGGCGGGATCGTCGTGCATATCCACCACGTCGTCGGCATTGAAAATCTCCACGCCCTCCGGCAAGTCTGCAATGCCGTGGTTTCCCATAACCTCCAGAATAGAGGCACCCCGCCCCACCAGAATAATCTCTGAGCCGTATTTTTTCGCCGCTTCAAAGGCACCCAGGACGGCAGCCTCCGGGGCATTGTCGCCGCCCATGGCATCGAGAATAATTTTCATTATTTCACCCCTTTTAGATTCCGTTGGCAACCATTGCGTCAATGATTGCCAGTGAGCGATGGGAAATCGCCAGATTCTTCTCTGCTTTCTTACGAATCCGCTGTTCCAGCGGGGAAATGATACTGAAATTGATATTCATGGGCTGGAAATTTTCAATGGAGCTGTCGCTGATATAGCTGCCCAGGGCACCAATGGCCGTGGTCTTGGGGAAATCCGGTATCGGCCGCCCCTGTACCTTGGCCGCCATGGCCACCGCTGCCAGGAAGCCCGAGGCCGTGGACTCCACATAGCCCTCCACTCCGGTCATCTGCCCGGCAAAGGCAACCAGGGGATTGCGCCGGTCGGCATAATACCGGTCCAGGAGCTTAGGACTTTGCAGGAAGGTATTCTGGTGCATCACGCCATAGCGGACGAACTCCGCATCGTGCAGCGCCGGAATCATGGAGAATACCCGCTTCTGCTCCCCGAATTTCAGGTGGGTCTGGAAGCCCACCAGATTGAAAACGCTTTTGGCCGCATTGTCCTGCCGCAGCTGAAGCACGGCATAGGGCTCGCAGCCGGTCTTCGGGTCGGTGAGGCCCACCGGCTTCATGGGGCCGAAGCGCAGGGTATCCTGCCCTCTTCTGGCCATAACCTCCACCGGCATACAGCCCTCAAACACGTTGCGGTCCTCGAAGCCGTGAATCTCTGCTTCCTCGGCAAAAATCAGTTCCCGGACGAAGGTTTCGTACTGCTCCTTGTTCAGGGCGCAGTTGATGTAATCCGGGGTTCCCCGGTCGTAGCGGGACTGCCACCAGGCAAGCTGCATATCCACCGATTCCGCAGTGACCAGCGGGGCCGCCGCATCAAAAAAGTGCAGATAGTCCGCCCCGAAGTATGCCCCGATGGCCTCTGACAGTCCATCCGAGGTCAAAGGGCCCGTGGCAACAATCACCGGCCCCTCCGGCACCTGGGTCACCTCTGACGGAATCACACGGATATTGGGGTTGGATTTTATCTTTTCCGTGACCATGGCCGCAAAGCCTGCCCGGTCCACAGCCAGGCAGCCGCCGGCCTCCACCCGGGTGGCCTCGGCGCACTCCATAATCAGGCTGCCGCAGCGGCGCAGCTCCTCTTTCAGCAGGCCGACGGCATTTTCCAGCCGGTCGCCCCGCAGGGAGTTGGAGCACACCAGCTCCGCAAAATCCGGGCTGTGATGGGCCGGAGTCATCTTGGTGGGCTTCATCTCATACAGCTCCACGGAAATGCCCCGCCGGGCCAACTGCCAGGCAGCCTCCGACCCCGCCAGGCCCGCACCGATAACCTTTACAATCATGACTGCACCTTCTTTTTCGTGGCAGTTGTCTTGGCGGCGGTCTTCTTGGCTGCCGTCTTTTTCCCGGTAGTCTTCTTTGCCCCTGCGGTTGTTTTCTTTACGGCGGTCTTCTTCGCCGGAGCGGCTTTTTTCGCCGCTGCCTTTTGGGGGGCTTCCGCCTCCTGGGAGGCATCCTGGGCCGGCTGGCCGTCCTCCTCCTTGGGCTTTTTCTTATAGTAGCCCCGCTGGTCCTCCGGCAGGAAGCGGGGGCATTTTTCGTTGATGCAGAAGGGCTTCATCCTGCCCCGGCCGGACTTTTTGAACAGTGTCTGGCCGCACTCCGGGCAGTCCTCGGCTGTGGGCACATCCCAGGTCATAAAGCCGCACTCCGCGCCCCGCTCACAGGCATAGTAGGCAAAGCCCCGCTTGGACTTGCGCTTCAGGATGGTGCCGCCGCACTTGGGGCACCGGCCCGGCATCCGCTCCACCAGGGGCTTGGCGTTCTTACACTCCGGGAAGCCCGGGCAGGCCAGGAATTTTCCGAAGCGGCCCATTTTGATGACCATTTTCCGGCCGCAGAGCTCGCAGACCTCATCGGTCTCCTCCTCCGGCACCTTCAGCCGGACACCCTCCAGGGCGGTCTCGGCGTCCTTCAATTCCTTTTCGAAATCACGGTAGAAGTCATGGAGCAGGTCAACCCAATTCTGCTTGCCCTCCTCCACGGCATCCAGGCGGTTTTCCATGTTGGCGGTGAACTCCACATCGATGATATCCCGGAAGCGCTCCACCATCAGGCCTGTGACCACCTCGCCCAGAGCCGTGGGCACCAGGTGCTTGTCCTCTTTCACCACATACTCCCGGTCCTCAATGGTGGAGATGGTGGCGGCATAGGTGGAAGGACGGCCCACGCCCTTTTCCTCCATGGCCTTTACCAGGCTGGCCTCGGTAAACCGGGCCGGGGGTTGGGTGAAGTGCTGCTGCTTGTCGAACTTGGTGGGCAGGGTCTGCTCATCCACCTGCAAATCCGGCAGTGGGGAGCCGTTGGCCTCCGTCTCGTCGTCCCGGCCCTCCTCATAGACGGCAATGAAGCCGGGGAAGCGAAGGCTCTGGTTGGTGGAGCGGAAGGTGTGGCCCGCACACGCCGTATCGATGGACACGGTATCGTACACCGCATTGGCCATCTGGCTGGCCAGGAAGCGGCTCCAAATCAGCTTATACAGCCGGTATTGGTCCGCCGTCAGGCTGGTGCGTACCCGCTCCGGGTCCAGCTCCACATGGGTGGGACGGATGGCCTCGTGGGCATCCTGGGCACCGGCCTTGGTCTTATACACATGGAAGGAGCCGTAGTAATAGTCCTTCCCATAGCGGCTGCGGATAAAATCGGCGGCGGCGGCCATGGCCTCGTCGGAAAGCCGCAGGGAGTCGGTACGCATATAGGTAATCAGGCCCAGGGTACCCTCGCCCTCTACGTCCACGCCCTCATAGAGCTGCTGGGCAATCATCATGGTCCGCTTGGGGGTCATGCTCAGCTTGCGGGAGGCCTCCTGCTGCAAGGTGGAGGTGGTGAAGGGAGGCGCTGCCGTGCGCTTCTTCTCCGCTTTTTTCACATTGGTAACCACAAAGGGGCCGTCCTTCACATCGTCGATGACGGCCTGGGTCTGGGCTTCGTTTTCCAGCTCCCGCTTTTTCTCCTCGCCGTAATAGTGGGCCACAAAGCTGCCGGGCTTTCCCTGGCGGTTCAGGGTCACATCCAAGGACCAATACTCCCTGGGCTGGAATGCACGGATTTCATTTTCCCTGTCCACCACCATCCGGGTGGCCACGGACTGGACACGTCCGGCGGAAAGGCCCCGGCGCACCTTCTTCCAAAGCAGCGGGGAGAGCTGGTAGCCGACAATCCGGTCCAGTATCCGCCGGGCCTGCTGGGCATCCACCAGGTCATAGTCGATATCCCGGGGGTGCTGGATGGACTCCCGCACCACCCGCTGGGTAATTTCGTTAAAGGTGACCCGGTGGGCCTTCTCGTCGGAGAGATTCAGCAGCTCCTTCAGATGCCAGGAGATGGCTTCCCCCTCCCGGTCCGGGTCCGTTGCCAGATACACGGTCTGCACCCCTGCGGCATCCTTCTTCAGTTCCTTGATCAGCTCTTCCTTGCCCCGGACAGGGATGTAGTCCGGCTTAAAGTCATGCTCCAAATCCACGCCCATTTTGCTCTTGGGCAGGTCCCGCAGATGGCCCATGCTGGCCTTTACCAGATAGTCCGGGCCTAGGTATTTTCCAATGGTCTTCGCCTTGGAGGGCGACTCCACAATGACTAGATTGGTTGGTTTTGCCATGAACAACTTCCTTCTCCATATTTGTTTTCCTATTTGCGCACAACCCGGTTGCCGGGGAGGCGGAGAATCACCTGCTTCAGCTCCAGCATGGTCAGGCTTCGCAGAAGCGTGCCGGAGGGAATGCCGGTTTCGGCAATCAGGTCGTCCACCCGCTTTTCGGTGCTGCCCAGGGCAGACACAATGCGCTTTTCCTCCTCTGACAGGGCAGGGAGCGGGGTTTTTCTGTCAATATAAGGCGTTGCCGCCGGATTGTCAATGTCTTTTTTGGGTATTTGTGGGGTTTTTGCCTGTTTTCTCTGGGAAGGTGCCGGTGCCGGGGCGGGAAAATCGCCGATGCGCCGGGGTGCCTCCGCCCTTCGGATTTTATCCGGGAACAGGGGCAGATATTCACTGAGGATGTCCCAGCCGCAGGTGACGGAGCCCGCCCCCTCTTTCAAAAGCCGGTTGCTCCCGGCGAAGGTGGGCAAATCCACATTCCCCGGCACCGCAAACACGTCCCGGTTCTGGCTCAATGCCTGCCGGGCGGTGCTCAATGCGCCGCTGCGCTCCGGGGCCTCCACCACCAGAGTAGCCACGCTGAGGCCGCTGATAAGGCGGTTGCGTTTGGGAAAGTTCCACTTATAGCCCGGTGTTTTGGGCAAAAATTCCGAAAGGATGCAGCCGCAGGCCTCCACCCGGCGGAACAGCTCCTTGTTCTCCCTGGGGAAGATTACGTCCACCCCGGTGCCCAGCACACCCACCGTGGGGGTGCCTGTCTGTAAGGCCCCCTGCATAGCAGCGGCATCGATTCCCGTGGCCAGGCCGGAGACCACCATACCGCCGCAGGCACAGATTTCACCGGCGATTCTCCCCGCCGCTGCCTGGCCATAGGCGGTGCTTTTCCGGGTGCCCACCACACTGACCACCGGCACCCCGTCAAGCCGGGGGAAGGTGCCCTTATAATACAGCACCAGGGGCGGGTCATAGATATTTTTCAGCCGCTGGGGATATGCCTCGTCCCGGAAGGTCAGAATATGGATTCCCTCCCGGTAGCAGTAGTCCAGGGTGGCCCGGTACAGGGCCAGATTTTTATCTGACAGGGCGAGCTTTCCCTGGGCGGTGATGCCCGAGAAAACGTCGAACTCCCGGGGCGCTGCCTGATACACCGCCTCCGGCGACTGGAAAGACTGGAGCAGCAGCAATTTCTGATGCTCATTCAGATTGGGCCGATGGGCCAGCCACAGCCAGTATTCCAGCATGTTCTCTCTCCCCTTTTTATTTTTTCATCTGCCACATCACTATGGTGGCTGCCACGGCGGCATTCAGAGACTCACAGTGGGGGTTCATTGGAATAATCAGCTTCCGCTCTGCCGATTCCAGAATCTCCCGGCGGACACCCTGGCCCTCGCTGCCAATAACCACCGCCATCTTGGCAAGGTCTGCTCCCCGGATATCCACGGAATGGGCATCCAGCGCCGTAACGGCAACGGGGATGTGCTCCCGGGCAAAGGCCTCCCGGGCCTGGGCCCAGGGGACGGAAACCACCGGGGTACGGAACACCGCCCCCATGCTGGAGCGAACCACCTTATGGCTATAGGGGTCAGCGCATCCCTCCAGCAGTGCCACCGGAATATCCAGTGCATCTGCCGTCCGCAGGATTGTGCCCAGATTTCCCGGGTCCTGGATGCCGTCCAGCAGGAGCATACCGGGCCTGGGCCGGAAGGCGGTGCGCTCCGGCAGACGGCACAGGAACACCGCCCCCTGGGGGGCCGCCATGGGGGAGACGGATTCCATCACGTCCCCCGGCACCCGCACCAGGCGCACATTCTCCGGCACCTCCGCCGGAACCCCATCGGACAAAATCACCGTATCCAGCCCCGGGAAGTAATTCACCGCTTCCTGCAGCAGCTTGGTACCGTCGGCAACAAAGAGGCCGGTATTCTCCCGCTCTTTTCGGGAGGTCAGCAGACGCTTCACCTGCTGGAGCAGGGGGTTTTTTCTGGATGTGATGCGTTCTTCCCTCACAGCCTCTGCATAGCCTCCAAAGCGTTCATATCTCCCAGAACTGCCAGCACATCCTCCGGCCGGATTTCGTAATCCGCCGAGGGGGAGACCATGGTTTTATCCCCATTCTTAATGGCAATGATATTGATGTCCATTTTGGCCCGGACATTCAGCTGACGGATGGTTTTGTTGGCCCAGGATTTGGGGGCGGGAACCTCCAGGATGCCATAGTCCTTGGAAAGCTCGATGTAATCCAGCACATTGTGGGACTGCAAAATCCGGGCAAGCCGCTGGGCCTGCTCCAGCTCCGGAACCACTACCTGGTCCACTCCCAGCTTTTCCAGCACCCGGCAGTGCATCTCGTCATGGGCCTTGCAGACCAGTTTGGGAATCCCCAGCTCCTGAAGGTTCATCACCGTCAGCACCGAGGCCGCCAGATTGTCGCCGATGGCCACCACGGCGCAGTCGAAATTCCGGGCACCCAGGGCACGGAGCACCTCTTTGTCCTGGCCATCCCCCACCACTGCGTGGGTCACGTCCCCGGAGAGCTGCTGCACCAGCTCCGGGCGCACGTCCATAGCCAGTACCTCCGCCCCAAGGCTGCTCAGGCTTTTTGCCAGGCCGGAGCCAAAACGCCCCAGGCCGATTATCATATAGGATTTCATGGAATACCTCCTATCCAATCAGCAGGCTGGTTTCCGCATAGCGGAACCGCTCCACCGCCTGGTCGCCCATCAGGAAGCCCAGGCTGATGGTGAGCACCCCCACCCGGCCGAAATACATGAATACAATAATCAAAATTTTTGCAGGTACGCTGAGCAGGGTGGTGGCTCCGGCTGTCAGGCCCACTGTGGCCAGAGCGGAAACCGACTCAAACAAAGCGTCGGTGAAATTCACCGGGGAGGTAGCGCTGACGAAAATTCCCCCGAACATAGCCAGAGCAATCATCACCAGGGAGATGGTCATGGCGTTCATCACCTGCTCCTCCGGGATGGTGTGGCGGTACACCGTGACGGTGCTCCTGCCCCGGGTGCGGGTGCCGATAAACAGCAGCAGCACCAGGAAGGTCACCGTCTTCAAGCCTCCCGCCGTGGAGCCGGAGGAGCCGCCCACCATCATCAGCATCATGGACACGGCCTTGCCCCCCTCTGTCAGCCCCGCCTGGTTCAGTCCGTCGAATCCGGCGGTGCGCAGGGTCAGCGACTGGAAGAGGCCCCCCAGCAGCTTGCCCCCCAGGCTGAGATTGCCCAGGGTCCGGGGGTTGTTCCATTCCAGAATGCAAATCAGAATCCAGCCCGATAGAATCAGACTGCCAGTGGCCAGAAGCACCAGGCGGGAATAGACGCTGAGCTTACGCCAGCGGCGTTTCCGGGCCACATCCTCCCAGACCAGAAAGCCCAGGCCGCCCACGGCAATCAGGCTGCCCAGGGTCAGCAGCACCACCGGGTCATTCCGGAACAGCTGCACGCTGGTGCCCGGGGCTATCTCGCCAAAGATATCAAAGCCTGCATTGCAGAAGGCGGAAACAGAATGGAAAATTCCCCACTGCAACGCCTTGGCCAGACCGTATTGGGGCCAGAACCGGCAGGCAAGAATCAGCGCTCCCGCCGCCTGGAAGGCCAGGCTGCCGAAAATCACCATCCGCTGCAAGCGCACCACGCCGTTCATCTCATTCAGAGAGAGGGCCTGGGCAATAATCATCCGCTGACGAAGCCCCACCTTCCGGCGAAACAGGAAAATCACCAGAGTGGCCGCCGACATAAAGCCCAGGCCGCCTACCTCAATCAGGCACAGCAGCACCAGCTGGCCGAAGCCGCTCCACTGGCTCCAGGTGTCGAAGGGGGTCAGCCCTGTGACACAGGTGGCGGAGGTGGCGGTAAACAGTGCAGGCAAAAAAGCGCAGGGTCTGCCGCTGCGGGAAGATACGGGCAGCATCAGCAGCAGCGTTCCCGTCAGGATAATTCCCAGAAAGCAAAGTGCAATCAGCCTGGTTGCACGCATGGGCTTTCCGTGGCGTTTCACGCTCCCCTGCCTGCCCCGCTGAAAAACATACAAGACACATTCCTCCTCAGGCACAGCATACCTATTTTGCACAGTATCCTCTATTATAAGCAACAGAACTTCAATTTGCAAGCCTCTTTTCTCAAAGCGCCAAACTTTTCCGGGAAAATAGGTATAAAACTTCGTACCGCACCACGCAAATGGGCAAATGCCGGTGCATGGAGTTTTTGTGCATTCCTTCCGGTGGGCTGCTATGCTTTTGCACGGAAAAACTGCCGCCTGCAAATGCAGACGGCAGCGGAAATTATCTGGTTTCTCTGGAAGAAAGGTACTTGCGCACCATCAGGGCCACCTTGAAGACGATGGCATGGTCAAACTGGCGCAAATCCAGGCCGGTGAGCTTTTTGATTTTCTCCAGTCGATACACCAGGGTATTGCGGTGGACAAAGAGCTTCCGGGAGGTCTCGGAGACATTCAGGTTATTCTCGAAGAATTTGTTGATGGTGAACAGGGTCTCCTGGTCCAGGGAGTCAATGGAATTCTTCTTGAATACCTCGCACAGGAAGATTTCGCACAGGGTGGTGGGCAGCTGGTAAATCAGGCGGCCGATGCCCAGATTCTCATAGTGCATGATGCTCTTCTCGGTATCGAAGACCTTGCCCACCTCTATAGCGGTCTGGGCCTCTTTATAGGAGTCGGCCAGCTCCCGCAGGTGCTCGGCCACAGTGCCGATGCCGATGACGGTCTTAATCCGCAGCTCGGTTTTCAGGGTGCTTTCCACATTGACGGCGATCTTCTCCAAATCCTCGCTGGTGGTGGCGGCGGTAATCTGCTTGACGATGGCCACATCGGACTCATTGACGCTGATGACAAAGTCCTGCATCTTGTCCGGGAAGAGGCCGGCCAGCACGTCCACCGTGGCCACATCATTGTGACCCACCTGGCGCACCAGGAACACGGCCCGGGGGGCATCGGTGGAGAAATGGAGCTCCTTGGCACGGATATAGATATCCCCGGGGAGGATATTGTCCATGATGATATTCTTGACGAAGGTGCCCCGGTCGTGCTTCTCCTCGTAGAAGCCCTTGGCATCGCTCAGGGCGATGTAGGCCATGGCGCAGAAGCTCCTGGACAGCTCATCGTCGCCGGTGCAGAAGACGGCGTACTCAAAGAAATTAGAGCCGCCAACAATGGCCTTGAAGCATTTCTGGCTGAACGTCACCAGGTTCTCCCCTGCCGAGGCGACCTTGAGGGCGGCGTCGCTCCAACGCTCCCCCAGCAGGGCGGCATCGGTGCAGGAAATCACGGTGCCCTCGGTATCAATCACGCCGAAGGTATGGCCGGGGATTTCTTTCAGCTGGACAATTACACTCTGGAAAACACTGTTGGACATAGTGCTGCCTCCTTAGTATCTCGCATAAATGCATATTACATAAAACGTTACGATTAGTATACACATCTTTTGCGCATTTTGCAAGTACCTTTTGACGTTTTATTGCAAAATCTTACATCCTTTTTAGGTATTATTCCAAGAGCGACAAAAGTCCATCCCCAAAAAGCCGCTTTTTTATACAGCAAAATGCCGGAAGCGACAGGCAAAATCCCGGAAGTGCCCCACCAATTTGGTCATTTTTTCACATTTCCCCGCCGTTTTCGTCGCCGGTCTGCTCCAGAGCGTTGATTTCCTCCCGGCTCAGCTCCCGGATGCTGCCCCGGGGCAGACTGCCCAAAGTCAGATTTCCCTCCCGGCGGCGCTCCAGGTAGGTGACCGTCATGCCCCGGGCAGCCATCATCCGGCGCACCTGATGGTATTTTCCCTCGCAAACCGTAATCATGCTCTCCCCCGGCCCCAGGGGCTCCAGCCGGGCACTGCGGCAAAGGGTGCCGTCTGCCAGGGTCAGCCCCTCCCGGAAGGCGGCAATGTCTTCCTCTGCGGCGGTGCCCTGGTGGCGGGCATAATACTGCTTGGGTACTTCCTTCTTCGGGGAAATCAGGCGGTGGAGCAGGTCCCCATCGTTGGTAAAGAGCAGCAGCCCCTCGGTGGCCTTGTCCAGTCGGCCCACGGGCTTCAAATCCAGATGGCGAAGCTCCGGCGGCAGCAGCTCCATTACGGTTTTCTCGGCGGCATCCTGGGTGGCGGTGACGTAGCCTGCGGGCTTGTTCATCAGAAACACCGCCCGGTATTTTCCCCCAAGTGCCGCCCCATCCAGGCAGACGGTGCTGGCGGCCCTATCGATTTTCCGGCTGCCGTCGGTTTCCGGCCTGCCGTCTACGGTGACTCTGCCAGCTTTCAGCAGCAGCTTTACCTGGCTGCGGGTTCCGGCCCCGCTGTCGCAGAGGAATTTGTCCAGTCGCTCCATTTTGTTCTCCGTTCTATTCCCGCCGGGTGCAGAATAAGGTGTTGTAACCAAACTTGCAGGGGGGAAATGATATGATGATTTTGACCGCAAAGGTCGATTTGAAAAAGATTCTGCTGGCGCTGCTTGTGGCAGCCGCCTTGGTGCTGGCCCTGGTGCTGATTTTCGGCGGCAGGGGCCAGCAGGCCGCCCAAACCTCCGCCATAGCCTCCAACGACAGCCGGGTGAAATTCCTGGAGAGCTTCGGCTGGCAGGTGACACCTGCCCCAAAGGAAACCACCCAGGTGCGGATTCCCCAGGAGTCCGGCGAGATGTTCCAGCGCTACAATGCGCTGCAAAAGGGGCAGGGGTACGACCTGAGCAAATATGCCGGGAAGAAGGTAATGCGGTATGTGTATACCCTGACCAATTACCCCGGGGCTCAGGAGCCGGTGTATGCCACGGTGCTGGTTTACAAAAACAAGGTCATCGGCGGGGATGTGACGGATACCTCGGTAAAGGGAAAAATCCGGGGCTTCCAGATGCCACCGGCCATTCCGGCACCCACGGCACCCACAACCCCCGCCGCCACGCCGACAGAGCAGCCGGCATAAGGGAAGTCTATCACAGAATTTCGCTCTTGACAAGCGGTGCCGACTATGCTATCTTGGAAAACGAACTGAACAGTATCTTCAGGGCGGGGTGAAATTCCCCACCGGCGGTGACAGTCCGCGAACGCCTCGGCGCCGAATCGGTGAAACTCCGATACCGACAGTACAGTCTGGATGAAAGAAGATACGCAAGGACTCTTTGCGTTTATTTTCGCCCTCTGAGTGTATACTCAGGGGGTATTTTTTTCGAAGGAGCGAACATTATGAACTCGTTTTTCCAGGATGTATCCAACAATCTCGGCTTTGTGCTTATCTGCGCCGCCATCATTGCGGGAATCGGAATTGTCGCCCGCCTGATTGAGCATCTGCTGCCCCAGCTTCGGCAGGTCAGCCCCGCCCGGCGGGTCAGCATCATCGGTATCTGCGCCGCCCTGGCCACGGTGCTGCATATTCTGGACTTTCCCCTGCCCTTCCTGGCCCCCACCTTCTACAAGCTGGACTTCTCCGAGGTTCCGGTGCTGCTGGCAGGCTTCTTTCTGGGACCCAGCGCCACCGTCGCCTGTGAGGGCATCAAGATTCTCCTGAAGCTGCTGCTGAAGGGCACCTCCACCGCCTTTGTGGGGGACTTTGCAAACTTCGTGGTGGGCTGCTTCCTGGTGCTCCCCGCCACTGTGGTCTACCACATCCGCAAGTCGAAAAAAAGCGCCATAGCCGGTCTGGCTCTGGGCACCGTGGCCATGGCAGTCTTCGGCAGTGCCTTCAATGCGGTGTACCTGCTGCCCAAATTCTCCCAGCTGTTCCACATGAGCCTGGACAGCATCATCGCCATGGGCACCGACATTTTCCCGGGAGTGAACAATGTCAGCAGCTTCGTCTTCTTCTGCGTCGCACCGCTGAACGTGGTGAAGGGCGTGCTGGTTTCCGTCCTGACCATGCTGCTGTATAAGCATGTGGCCGCCCCCCTGTTCCACATCCGGGAGCCCCAGGAAAAGGCCGGGAATTGAGAGGCTGCAAAGCACCGGAGTTCTGCTCTTACTGCTGAATCATCCACATAAATACACAACAGGGCTGCTGCAAGATAACATTTGCAGCAGCCCTGTTTTATTTATGTTGCCCTTGGGGCGCAGTTCTCTTAGCCCTGCTCGTCCTTAATGGCAGCCTGTGCGGCAAGCAATACATAGCGCCAACTATTTCATATCCACACGCTTACATTCAAATCCACCCACTTATAGACTCTCCTGCGTGTCGAAAAGCTGTAGATATACTTCTTCGCATCGTCGATCGTCAGCGTAAAGGAACCAATTTTGATATGGTCGTCAGGGTCAAATTCGCCTTCTGCCTTGTTTCCGGTTCTCAGATACCAGCGGAACTCATCCTTCGACACCCAAATGCGCTCAATAAACGCCTCCACAATGCTTTCAGGGATAACCGAGTAATCAAATCCGGTGTACTCCTTCAGGCGCTCCCGCAGTTCCAAGAGCTTGACGGAATACAGCGCTGTATTCTCCATTGCGTCAATCCAGCCGTATCGACCGCACTCGCTTATATCCATCGTGCAGGTCATCGAAAGCAGAAACTTTTTGTGCAGTGCGTTCCTGCTCTCCTCACCGTCACTTTCAAGCTCCTCGATGGACTGAATGTGTATTGCGTAAATGCGGTTATTTCGGTATTCCTGCAAATCTTGCAGGTACACCGCCTGTATCTGTTCCTCGCTCATCCCGCATTTGCGGTATTCCTTTGCCTGCGCTTTTTGCGCCTGCTCAAACTTCTTTCTTTCGTAGCCGTTATTCCAGCTCATAGTAAAATCTCCTTTGAATTTTGAATTTGGTGTTCGGGTTCAAAATTCGGAGATCACGGATATTCAGCGATATAGCAGAGCCACTTGTTCAACATAGAAAAAGGCTTCCTTTCAGAGATTTCTCTGCCGGAAGCCCTTGGTCGGTTGTTCTTGCCGAAAAAAAGAAGCCACCGGCAAGACAGACTAAGCCTATGGCTTACTGTCTTGTCGGTGGCCTCTCATATCTGCATAGCAAGTTTGGTTTAACCAACCGAAGTGTTCAAAGCAAGTGACCTGGAGATGGAATTACGCAGTCTGTTTCACCTCAACCATTCCGTCGTTTTGCCGTATTCAGTTTTATCCGATCAATAGTATCGGACTTGCCCTTCCGGGGCATAGAGGTCAATCTTGTCGTGTCGTCGTCCTTTTTGGACTCGAACCGCTACGGTTCCGCACCTTTTGCACTCATACTTGATTTTCCCCTCATCATTTCTATAACCGTAAAGTAATTCTCCGCAGTTGGAGCAGTACATTGGTATAGGTGTCCAATTATCATTTGTCACGCACATCACCTCATTAAGTTCCTTAACGCTTTCAGGGCTGATGAATGGTGGCATCCTTAGAGAGTGGCTCTGTTTTTGCCTTCCACAAACCACTTTCCGTTTTCTTCATCAAAAAGGAAAGTTTCTGTGCCGCATATCAATACCGTGTAACGAAGTCCTGTGCCGCCGACCTTCGTCGATGCGGCTCTGCAACAATACTTTACACGGTCGATCTCGTAGACCTCACCATTTTCAAATTTAATTCTCTGAGGTCGAGCTGTCCCGTCTGTCCTGTGGGTAACATCGACCTCCACATACACTTTTCGCCGTTCTTCTTCCATCTCTACACCTCATAATTTTTCATACTCGCAACAAGCCTTCCCAAGTGGTGATAGCCGTCCAGTGGTTTGTCAGAAACTTTGAACTTTGGGCGACTATCGCCGGTATCATTCAAGTAGCAGGAAAGGCGTCCTTCCTGAAAGCCCTTGCTGACATCGAAGAACAAAAACATCCCCTCATAAATGCCGTAGTGGGTAAAATGGTTCCCTCCGTCTGCACGAAAGATGATAATGTCATTGCTACAACCTTGCATCAGGCATTCCGGCATCGAAACATATGTCTCGACTTCATCAGGATCGATGATTTCGCTTATCTTTTGGCTCATTACACTTGACCTCCTTAACAAAGCATCCCGGTCGGCATTGTGATCTCAGGCTTTTCACACGGCATCCGAAGATTTTGAAATAAAATGCCGTTGCGGATGCTATCCTTGCCAAACCGCTGACGAATGGTTTCAATACACTGGTCGAGCTTTTCCGCTTTCTCAATCTTTTCGATATTCATAAACAGATCAACTTGTCGGGGCGTGTCCTGTGGCACCAAGTTGATTGCCTGAATCGTGACTGAGCGAATCGGGTTCTTCCAGTCATACCTTTTCTCAAAGAGAGCAAAAGCCGCTTTTGCGATCAGCATCGGGGATTGTGTAGGCATATCCAATGCTGTTTGCCATTGCTTTGAAAAAAGCGTGTTGTCTCGTATGTGAATAGCGACTCCATCCGCACACTTTTGATGGACACGGAGCTTATGTCCGATGTCCTGCGTCAATTCGAGAAAGACGGGCCACACCTGCTCGTCGTTCTCCAAATCTTCGATGGTAGTAATTCCGTGTCCCACGCTCTTAACCGGAGAAACAAAGTCGGCATTCATAACACGGGATCGGTCATTACCGTTTGCATATTGCCAAAGGGCAATTCCATTTTTACCAAGCCGTCGGTTCAGAAAGTCAGGATCGGTCTTAGCTAAATCGCCAATGGTTCTAATACAATAGCTATCTAATACACGCTGCGTTGCCCGCCCTACACCGAGCAAGTCCGCTGCGGGGAGTCCCCATATTTTTTCTCGGAAAGTGTCTTTTGCTATGACCGTCACAGCGTCCGGCTTTTTCATATCCGAGCCGAGCTTGGCAAATATTTTATTGAAAGACACACCGACGGAAATTGTCAGCCCAAGTTCAAACTTGATTGTTTCCCGTATGTCGTTTGCCACCTTTTCGGGTGAACCAAAGATGTGCTCTGTACCACTCACATCCAACCAACACTCGTCCATTCCGTAAGGCTCGACCTGATCGGTATAGCGGCTGTAAACGCTTCTTGCCAGCTTGGAATATTTGATGTACTCCTCAAAGTGCGGAGGCACAACAACAAGGTTTCTGCACTTCTGCTTCGCTTGCCACACTGCGTCGCCTGTTTTTACATCAAATGCTTTGGCAGCATAGTTTTTGGCGAGGACTATACCGTGCCGTTCTTCCACCGAGCCGCAGACAGCGACCGGATACTTTCTTAAAGCCGGGTCGAGCATACATTCAACGCTGGCATAGAAGTTATTCATATCACAATGCAGTATTGATCTGCTCAACTAAATCACCTTAATTCTTGAAAATTCTGCGAAACCTCTTGACAAACCGAAGTGTCGTGTTGTATCATAGGAACACGACAGAAGTGTCGTTGTTGCGTTTTAGATTATAGCACGACAATAGTGTCGTGTCAATATAAAAAGACGAAATAAGTGTCGTGTTTGCAAAATCGTCAAATTCTTATGGAGGGAATTGATAATGAAATTCAACGAGAGATTGAAAGCGCTGAGAGAAAAAAGCGGTATGACGCAGGAACAGCTTGCGAAGGAGTCCGGCGTTTCCGCCCGGATGATACAAAGATATGAGTCCGGCTCTTACCGTCCCCGTTTAGGCGGCGCTGAACAAATTGCAAAAGCCCTCAATGTTACTACGGATCAACTGCTTGGCACAGACGGAATGTTGGTTGCACAGGCGGCAGAGAAGTACGGCGCACGAGGTGCCAAACAAGCGCAGCAGCTCACGGATGAAGTTACAGGCTTGTTTACCGGCGGCGAGTTGGCGCAGGACGATATGGATGTTATGATGCAAGCCATTATGGATGCCTATTGGCTCGCCAAGGAAAAGAACAAAAAGTATACCCCAAAGAAGTACCGTTCTAAGGACGATCAGGATTGAGTCCCGTTTATTGGACATATTGTGTGTTAGAATGTCAATAGGAACAAACTGAAAAGAGGTGAAGCCGATGTATGTAAGCACTTCGGAAATCGTACAAAAAGCAAACTCCATCGTTGCTCAATGCGGAACCCGTGATCCTCTCAGAATAGCAAGGGACTTGGGAGTCGAGGTAATGTACTATCCGTTCAACGAGCAACGGGGAGCATATAAGGTCTTAATGCGTAATCGCTTCATCTTTGTCAAAAATGATCTGCATCCGGTTATGGAGAACATCGTGCTACTACACGAACTGGGGCACGATGCTTTGCACCGGGAGGAAGCCACGAAAGTCGGCGGCTTCAAAGAGTTTGAGATATTCAATATGCGGGACAACCGTATGGAGTACGAAGCCAATCTCTTTGCCGCACAGATTTCCCTGCCAGATGAGGACTTTCTTGAACTTGCGGAAAGAGGATACGACACGCAGCAAATCGCACGGACATTGAATTCAGATATTAACCTTGTCGCTCTTAAAGCTGATACGCTGATTTCTCAGGGCTATCGCTTGCGCCAGCAGGAGCATTGTAGCGATTTTCTTAGGTACGATAAGTAATTAAAGCGCCTGCGCTCTTAATCTGAGTGCAGGCGCTTGTCTTATTAAAAATGTTGATTACATCGCAATTCTTTTGTATCCAAGCATTGTGTGATTTATAACTTCACCCACCAGCCATTTCCGTCACAATAGCCATTCTCTTTCATAAACGGAATCAAAACACGAATAGTACCTTGCTTCGGAATTGTGATGTTTTTATTGCGTAAAACATCAAATATTAGAGCTTCGTATTGCTCCATTAGCTGATGCCAAGCATCCGTGACGGCTCGTGCTTGTTGGTACTGAAGAGTGCCTTCTTCATAATCGTATTCATTGTCCTCAAACCACCAAAATTTGTTGCTGCATTCTTAAAGCACTGACGGTACTGATCAACAATTCTGACCTTGCCACCATTGCGAAACTCGACATACTTTTTCAGATTTGAATATCGATTCTGCCGGTTGCTCAGTTCTGCCTGCGTAATACCTGTTTCTCGCTTCAATTCATCAAGCTGTGACAAAAGCTCCTTGCAGGAGTCTTTTTCGTATTCTCCGTCTATGTCAACACTGTATAAGCGTTCGATATTACTCAATCCCGAAGCGTAACTGCTCCCCGATGCAGCTCCGACATATTCGACAAATTGATCTTTTTCAAACATAACTCTACCTCTCTTTTCCCGATATTAGGAAGTCATTGCCCTCATTTGTTCATTTTCAGCAGGTAGTACAAGACCACCAGCGGGAGAACAAGAATACAAACGATAACCATAAGCACATTCCTTTTCTTAAAGCCGGAACTTCGTTCCAGAAATGACACTCAAATACGATCTGCCGAGCTTCATAATGAAATCCAAGTCAATCTGATAAAAGTCCGCAGAATGAGTCCGCTGGTAGCACAGCTCAATCATTGCATAAAGGAAGGGACTACGATTATCATCGGTAATGAACTTGTACTTTTGAAGGAAACCAAAAGCTTCATCAAAGTTTTCACTTCTGCGAACCGCTTTTGATGTGAGAATGTATGCCAGCAGAATGGATGCAGCAGTTTTTGCATTTGGGTTGCCCCAGTATATGGACTCGGACAAATTCCTCACTTCTGTTTTTAACTGCGGAATTGTAAGGCGTATGTAATCGATGTCGATTACTACCGCCATATAATCGGCAATGAATTCTCTCCACACAGCATATCCGGCATTGATTATGCCATTTCTGCAAACATCACCTTTATCATCAGCGCAGTGTTCTTGATAGAAGTTTTTGCCATCGAATTCATTTTGTGCGCAGTAAATATGTGCCATTTCGTGCAGGATCAAATGACGCCATTCCGTCGGATGAACATTGGTCTGATCAACCCGCACCATAATGGCGTTTTGGGGCTTTCCGGGCAAAGCCAGTGCCACGAATGATTCCATATAACCGGCAGACCTATAATCCTCATCTAAGTGTGAAGGGCAATACTTTGAGCAAAGCTCCTCGTATACCTTTACGCCTTCCGACGGCACAAAAAACGCAACAATGAGATTATCGTTCTTGAAAAACTCCTCCGCCACGAAACTGTTGAATTGGACTGCACAAGACTCCATCAAATGCGAAAGGGCTTGCTGATCTATATCTGCTTTTTTCTCTGAATATCGAAAAATCATCTCAGTTCACTGTTCCTTGGCGGGTCAATCTTCGTCTGCTTCTGCCATTTCGTCCATTTTATCTTCAAGCTCGTCCATAAGATCACGAAGTTCCTCACACTTTTCATCCCAAGCATCAAAGGCTTCCTCATCCTCGTCAGAAGGCATATTATCTTCTAAATCCTCCAGCGCAGCTTCAAGCTCATCATATTTTGCCTGAAGCTGGTTAAGGCTCCAACCCTCAGTATCATCTACATCGAAACCTGTAATATCTTCCCCAGTGCTAATATCTATCTTGACTTCTTTATTGGTCGTTCTCTTAATGGTAATCTCTACTTTGCAGTCGCCTTTTTCCATAGCGGCTTCAAGTTCCTTCTTAATATCGCTCATTCTCTTTCTCTCCAATCTGTTTTATCATTGCGCTTGCTGCAATATTCTTTCTGCTTTTCTGCGCTCCGCTGCCGTGGGCAGGCAGGAGATTACATCAAACATACAGTGGTCAATATGCGCTTCTGCGAGATATTCTTTTAATTCGATCCAGTCAATTTCCTTATCCGGCTTTTTTGCGGCTATTGAGTTCACTGCGTTATATTAAGCCAATCCGTATGGAAACGACCGTTGCTCTCGGTGTTCTGCACCATACGATTGCCATCTTCATCGTATTGCCCGCTGTTTGCAAGGTACTCATCCGTACTCTGAGCAAAGTCATCCTCGTATACAAAGTCATTCCCTGTGTTATACGGCGGGTCTATGTAAATCATCTTGATTTTTCCAAGGTAGGTTTCCTGCAACAGCTTCAGCACTTCGAGGTTGTCGCCCTCAATATAGAGGTTCTCGGTGGTATCAAAGTCCACGCTTTCCTCACGACAGGGGCGCAGCGTCTTATTGATCGGGGCATTGGCAAGAAGAACGGACTTCTTCTTGTCAGGCCAAGTGAACTGATAGCGTTCCTCGTTGCCGTCCACCACCGTGCAGGCAATCTCCTGCATCAGCACATCCTTGTCGATTGCCCGGACGACCTCGCCGTTTTCGTTGATTGTTTCCGTCACGGCGTTGGGGAACATCGCCGCCAGCTTTCTAAAATTTTCATCAGCCTTATTCGCTGTCTGCATTCTCAGTTTATCCATTATGTATTTCCTCCGCTTTCTTTCCAAAAATGGAATATGGGGTACTTCTTGAACTCCTCTTGTAATTGCGTGTCGAGCTTTTCAAAATGCAGTTCTGCGGCAGCCTGTTGATCCAACAGTAGGTACGCCCCGACAAGGACATCTTCTCTGACCCCCGGCGTTTCAATTACCCGAAACAGTTCCTTAACCTCGTCTATCGTTAGTGCTCGTTCACGCTTTTCGATTTGTAGCTTGGTTAGCAGTTTTACATCGTAGGGCAAGGATTCATCATTTGAAGCAAAAATCCAATCTGAAAAAGATCTTGCCACAGATAGAAATTCAGTCCTTGAATTAGCCTTGTCGTATGCTTCAAGCAATTCAAGCAAGAAGAAATTTGCCCTTGTAATAGTTTCTTCGTGTTGTGCGGTATTTTGGAATGACGGCAATAAGACATCATAGCGAATATTATCGGCTTTTATTAAATCGTCTGCGTGGAGTATTACATACTGCGAGATTGGCAATTTTTCTCCGGCTTCATTTTCGTACACGAGTGACATCTCGGTTTTGAAAAAGTCAAATATACTGTATGTACCATCTTTTCCTTCGATTTTTCGCAGGCAAACTATAAATTTCAACTCACCTATATCTATGGTCATTATCGGGGGCAAATCGGTTCTTAGATGTTCTACCGGCTCCTTATCTACAAATGCAGTAACAAGATAGCCAATATGTTTCCAGTCTTTATCCTTTAAGGACTTTATGCTCAAGTCCTTTTTGCACCCCAACAAATCAAGCAAGGCAACAATCTTTTTTGCGTATTCAAGCCGTGACTTTTCTTCTTCCAGCTTGAAGTTTGAAAAATCGGCACCATTGTAATCAAACGGGAGATCCACACCATTCCATTGAAAGCTCCCTGCTTCAATATATGAAAGCAAGAAGTCCAAATCCACAATCAGAGTTCGCAACTTATCAGAGTTCTTATAGCTGATTTTTACCGTTCTATCGTTTTTGGATGTCTTTATTGAAAAGCTCTCTCCAAAAACAGTCGTAACCGTTTCTGCATCTTGGACAACCCTAACGGTTGAATAGAACAGCCTATCTCCTACAGAAACCTGCGCATTTCGTGTTTCCTGCGTTGTCAATTTCTGAGGAATAGCCTCGATTGGCTGTGGAATAGCGCTACCCTTGATTTTTGCGTAAATATATACTTCATTTTTCAGTAAGGCTGTTTTCGGGTCAATTCCGCCGACAGTTGAAACGGGAACGGTTATTCCTTCCAACACGCCTTGGCTTTCAAGTTCTTCGAGCGACAATAACTGAGCATTTGAAAAGCTCGCTTGTTTCTGACAGTTTTCTAAGCATTGAAAAAAGATCATTGCCTTCTCGTTCGGGTCTGTCGGAAACTTTTTGAGCTTAATGCTTTTGCTTTTTTGCTCTTTTGCTTCTGCAAGATATACTCTGAGCTTTATCGGAGGCAATTCAGCATAATAGATCTGCCGTGTCAATCCGTTATGCCCAATATAGACAACAAAGAAAACTGCTCCGCCGTCGTAAAGGTAATTGTTGAGATCGGTAGTTGATACAGGAAAGGATATTTCTTCTTTGCTGAAATCATCGTTTTCCGTGCCCTTGATTTGAACCGGAAGCCGTCCTTTAAGCTTTTCCTTCTTTTTGCTTTTGTCGCTATAAATGTAGACAAAGCCATCCCAAGTTGGCTCTTTATCGTTGTCCGCAATGAATTGATCGAGAAAATCGGATACAACGACGCTATCCCTGACGGCATTGACAGATAGAGTTTCAATCGCTTTTCGATCCAATTTTATCCCTCCAATTCTTCTTTGAGCTTTTTTATCTGCTGCACCAGCTCAAACTTCTTTTTCGGCTGTTTTTCAGCCCGTGCCTGCTTTTCCAGCTTGGCGATCTCTTTTTCAATTTTCTGTCGGCGCTCATCGGCTGCTATCTGCTCATCAAGGGTATTGCCGTCTGCTATGCTCACGCCGCCGATGTCCACCACGATGTTTTTCCATACTTTATCGAGATTCAAACCCCGCAGCTCAATGGTACAGCTTTCGGTGGGCTTCCAATCCGTCTGCATCAGCTTGGTGTGATAGATCGCCAGCTTGCTTTGCCCCTCAAATTCAAGCACAAACAGGATGTTCTGCGGAATGAGTTTTGACAGCGTGGCAACCGTTTTCTCATCAAAGTCTTTTCTCTTCAGCGCCACAAGCAGGACAAAGAAACTCCCGACTTCCTCTCCGGCAGGAATGTTGATTTTCGCCTGTGTGATCTCATTGACGATGGTGATCCTCGATATATCGGCGTCGATTTTCTCCTTTGCCGCCGTATTCATTTGGAACTTCGCATAGACAGCCTTCTTCGGAAGCTGCTTGCTCATTTCGGTTGACTTCGGAAGTCCGAGCATACTCTCACCTCATCGCACGACTAAGAAGCATATCAGTTCAAAGTCGTCCAGTCCTTTGATTTCGTTTGACAGGAAGCTGACCTGACCGCCGCCTAAGAAGCTGTCAATGTCACTCTCATCCTTCACTTCAATAATGGAAGCAATGGCATCGCCAAGCAGCTTGGAAAGCTGCGACATATTTCTACCGTCACGGGTTTCTTTGTTGAACGGCTTGTAGGCTTCGGGAATCGGCTCTGTCTTTCCTTTGCAGAGGAAACGCATTTTATCGAGCATCTGCTTCGGGGAAAGGTGATCGCAGATGACTTCTCCGTCATCGCCGATATACACCATATAGAAGGGGTGCAGCCGGTTTTGATTATCAATGTTCACGCTGTTGGAACGGTTCTTCAGAACATAAATCACACCGGCAGGCGTATCCTCACTTGCAGGAACAACCGAGTGCAAACCGAAGGGCGCTTTGTCAATGTCGGGGTGGTGCTTGATGTAGTCAAGCAGATCAAGCCGGAACTCGTTTAACCCCAAGTCCATAATGGAGATGCCCGTTGTCATATCCTCAATGTCTACAACTTCATCCTGCAAGCGCTTGAGCTGCGCCTTTCGGTACTCAAGGTCTGTCTTTTCCTCATCGCTGAGCAGGTTATCATCGCCCGTAGCGGTCATATCCACGATTTTCATACGGGTTTCAACTTTGGCTTTCAGATTGATGTAATCGTCAAGGGTTACATCAGGCCAAAAGTTCACAAGTTGAATGACCTTATTGCGGCTTCCGATACGGTCAATACGCCCGAAGCGCTGTATAATGCGGACGGGATTCCAGTGAATGTCGTAGTTGATGAGGTAATCGCAGTCCTGCAAGTTCTGACCTTCGGAAATACAGTCGGTGGCAATCAGCACATCGATTTCCGTCTTATCTCCCGGCATCAGCAGTTCTTTGTCCTTCGAGATAGGCGAGAAGCAGGTCAGCACCGTGTTCAGGTCGGCACGGAGCTTGGGGCAAGTCGTCCGCCCCTCAACAGAACCGGATACCATTGCAGTGTTCAGTCCATACTTATCCTTAACATAGCGACTGACATTATCATAGAGATAACCGGCAGTATCCGCAAAAGCGGTAAAGATGATTAGCTTTTTATTGCCCTCGTTGATGGGGTGCGTAATTTTGTTATCAATCACACGGAAAAGCTCTTGCAGCTTCAAGTCGTGTTCCGGTGTAATGTCCCCGACCAGCAAGGTCAGCAGTTCAAGCACATCGGCATCTTTCGCCAGGCTGTCCCGCCACGACACATAGTCCATATCGGCAAGGTCAATTTTAACTTTCCTGCCGAAAGAGAACAGCTCGTCCGAGTTCTGATCCTCGGCATCGAACTCGTCCATATCGGAAATATCCGTCAGGTCGAGCGTCGTACCGGAGTGTTTATCAAAGCGGTCAATCGTTTCTATCGTGCTGTTGATCAAATCTTTGATACGGGTCAGCGTCAGATTGAATGAATAAACAGAACTTTCCATACGCTTCATCAGGTTGATGGCGGTCAGGCGACGGATGCCTTGCTCACGGTTCGCCTGCGTAAAACCGACATTGACTTTGTTATCTCCGTAAAGCTCGGCATACTTCTCCATCTTACTTGGCAGAATGTAGTGCGTCGGCGTATAGATTGTCAGCGTCAGGAGCATAAGCTGCTCAAAAATTTCGTTGTAGCTGATGGCTTCCTTCAGGTCAGTAAGATGCGGACGAAGCGAGATCGGCTTTAGCCTTGTCGGGAAGGTGCCGATGTCTGCCATATCGTAATACTTCTGAATGTGCTTTCTTGAACGGGCGATGGTTACGCTGTCCAGCACTTCAAAGAAATCGAAGTCCAGCATTTTGAGCAGGTTTTCAGTCGTGCGGTCGCACGGCTCCCATTTGCTCCAAGTGTTGAACGCTCGCTGTGCGTTCTTGAAGATTTCATCGATGGAACGGGTAGTGTTGAGCTTTTCGTCTATGTAATCCGTATGCCCTTCATACGCAAGGGCAAGCTGGTTTTTCAGGTCATTGAAGCGGTTATTGACCGGCGTTGCAGAAAGCATCAGCACTTTCGTTTTTACTCCGGCTCTGATGACCTTTTTCATCAAGGTAACATAGCGGTTATCCTTGGTGTCCTCGTCCGGGTTCTCGACCAATTTGCCTCCGTTCCGGAAGTTGTGGGACTCATCAATTACCACAAGGTCATAGTTGCCCCAATTCAGTCTGCCAAGGTCAAGCCCGTTTGATGTACCGTGGGTGCGGTTTAAGTCGGTATGATAAAGCACATCGTACCGGAGTCGGTCGGCAGCGATGGGGTTATTGACATAGTTGTCCTTATAGGTATTCCAGTTGTTTGTCAGCTTCTTGGGGCAAAGAACAAGAACGGACTTATTGCGGTTTTCGTAGTATTTAATAACAGCAAGGGCGGTAAAGGTTTTACCAAGACCGACGCTGTCTGCAAGAATACAGCCGTTGAACTTCTCAAGTTTGTTTATGATAGCAAGGGCAGCATCCTTTTGGAAGTTGTAGAGCATCCCCCAAATCTTACTTTCCTTGAAACCGGTCGCTTCATTGGGCAAAACATCTTCGGACACATCTTCCAAAAACTCGCTGAAGATGTTATAGAGCGTCACGAAATAGATGAAATCGGGAGAATTCTCATTATATGCGGCGGTGATGCTATCGATCACCTCGTCTGTAACGACCTGAAGCACCTTGCTGTCATTCCATATCTCATTGAAGTCGGCAAGCAGAGTGCGGGCAAGGGACTCGTCTTTTACGATTGTCGTGCTGATTACATTGCCTTTTTCGCAGCCAAGCTCCACCGTAGTGAAGTTATTGATGGGTGTATAGCCGACACCGTCAACTACGATTTGCCCCTGAATGGATTTGTCGCTGACATTCGACTTGAAAGTGACTTTCTGTCTAATCCACTCTGCACACTCCCGTGCAATGGCTTTTTGGGTAAGCTCATTCCTGAGCTTGATCTCAAATTCTGTTCCGTAAAGACTTCTTTCACGGGTCAGGCGAGGAATGTAGAACTCACGGCGTTCCTTTTTTGCCTTTTCGGTCACGAAAGTCGGGGAGGTAAAAATAAAGCGGAGCTCTTCGATCTGCGAGAGCTGTTCCTTCAACTCCTGAAAGGCATAGATAGAGAAGCAAGCCGCCGCAATGGACAGTTTGCTGCCTTGTTTGATTTCTACGGACAAATCGTCTTTTAGAGTCTTTGTAGTATTATTTATAAGCTCCATTTTTCTACACCCATCCTAATTATAACAAAGTCAGTGTCCCATAAAACGGACTCAACTCGGTTTATTCGTCATAAAACTCCATAATTTCGTCGGGCGTACAGTTAAGTGCCTTGCAAATGTTGCCAATGATTTCGGTAGTTATATTCTCATCTCTCGCAAGTTTCATCATCTGATAATGCGTAAGGTGTGCTACTTCTTGCAAGTCTTTTTTCTTCATCTTCTTGTCGATCAAGATTTTCCAAAGTTTATTGTACCTGACAGCCATAGTGATTCTCCTTCGGCAAAAATAGTATCAGTCAAAGATACAGGACGACTAACTTAGTACATTATAGCATAAAACCGGCGAATAATCAACAGAAAGGTCGATTTTTCAAACTTATTTGCGGAGTGATGCTAAATTCCCTATTGATTGTGCATAAAGCAGTGGTAAATCTAATAGATTTACTCAAATTCCATCCGTGTTATCTTTGCTTCAAAAAAGAAAGTGCTGATCAGTTTGCGAAATTGCAAAGCTGTCAGCACTCTTTTATATAAGCAAAAAGTTCGACACGAAGCCGAACCTTAGAATTATTTTGTCATATCCCTGATGAGCAAATCAAGAACATCATAGACGGTTTTTCTGTCCTTGACGGATAGCTTAGAAACCTTCTCGTCAAGCTGGCTGTTCTTTTCCGACACACAGGCATCTACAACATCGCAGAATATTGCATCGGCAGAAACGCCGAGAGCGTTCATTATATCCACCAATGCTTCCACCGACGGAATCTTAACTCCTCGTTCAACGGCACTAATGTAATTTGAGCTTAGATTTGCTTTTTGCGCCAAATCTTCCTGCCGCATTTTCTTCGCTTTTCTGCATTTGCCAATATTCAAGCCGATTGTTTCGATGTTCACGAGACCACCTCCTTTAGTATGACACTCATACTAATAGAATTATAGTGGACAATTTGTTTCGCTTATACGGCTGCGTAGAGTTAGCCTAACGCTAATAGTTGTAGTTTTTCTCTTTTTCTGTTATAATATTCTTGCTAATAGCGTTAGTTTGCGCTTTTTAGCGTTGATTAAATTAGGACGGAGGGCTGTCTATGACCGTTATAGTGTGCTTGGACAATGCAAATGGGATGATGTTTAACCATCGTCGGCAAAGTCGAGATGCTAATGTCATCAGAGATATTTTGGAAACTATCGATGGTGCTTCTTTATTGGTTTCACCGTACTCTGAACCGTTATTCTCTCAAGCAGAATACAGAGTTTCCGTCAGCGATAGTTTTTTGGCTGATGCCGGTGCCAGTGATTATTGCTTTGTTGAAAACACATCGGTTGCTGAGTTCAAAGAAAAGATCTCAAAGTTGGTCATTTATAAATGGAACCGGGATTACCCAGCAGATTTCTATTTTGACATTGACTACGCAAACGATTACAAGCTCGAAACTACGCTTGACTTTGTTGGCACCTCTCACGAAAAGATCACGAAAGAGGTGTATGTCAGATGAGCTTCTTTTCCAAAAAGCCAAAAAGCATAGCGGACTTTGAGAAAGAGATTGAGAAGCTCCGTCAAAAGAAAAAACTTTCTGCCCGCAATTCCGAGCGTTTAGAAGAATACGAAAAGCAATTATCTTCTCTAAAAACTGCGGAAGAAGCGGAGCAGAAAAAGAAGGCACGGCAAAAGAAAATTGCCATTGGCTCTATCGCTGCTTCGTTAGCCCTCGTCACTTGTATTATCATAGCCGGATGTATCTCCGAAAGAGGTACGGTTGAGCCGCCAGAGGTATCGCCGGGGTATACTATTTCGGATTTCTCTACCGGAACGACAACACCATCCGACACAAGTGTAGACAGCTCATCCTCCTCGGAAGCATCTGCGCCGCCTGCGACAAGCAATCCTTCAACACACAATAAAGGACGCCGTACTTCTTCGCCTGCTCGGTAAAGGTTTTCAAATCCTTGTTCGGGATAGAAAAGACTTTCAACTCCTTACCCGATTTCAGCATATTGGTGAGTCTTGCTTTGCCCTTGGTTTTCTGTTCCTGTTTCAAAACAGAAATCAAAAGAACGGTCAGCTCCTTCGCCGCCGTTCCCGTAAGTTTTGCAGCCACTTCAAAGCCCTCAAGCGATAGCCTGACGACCTGTTCAGCCGCATCACCGCCGTTGTTCATAACTTCGGTTCTCCTTCCTGTTCGTTTTGATTTTTTCTTCGTCCGCAAGGACAGTCCTTAGATTTTCTGCCATTACGCCGGAGCGTTCGGCAATGCCATTGCACAGTCTGACTTCCTTGCGGAGCTTTTTCAGCTTCTCTGAGAGAAGTGAGATGCTGTCCTTTGCCTGCAACAGCTCTGCATCTGTTTTGTTTACCTTTCGCATTTCATTTCGGAGGTGCGTTCTGTCGGCAGTTAAGGTTTTGATCTGCTCCTCAACCGAGTGCTGATATGAGAAAAGCTGCTCGGCGGTCGAGATGTTCTCTCTGCCAAGCAGCCTGACCTGTGCGGTTATTTCGTCCAGTTTCATTAAATCCTCTCGCAGAAGATAATGAAGCCGAGCCGGGTTTTGCTTTTTGTACTTCGGCAGATAGCCGAGCTTGTAGCAGTAGTGCAGATACAGTCCGTAAAGTCCGCCGACTTTCCGTATCTTATGCTCCCGTGTCAGAAGAACATATTGCCTTGGGCGATAGTAGTAGTCTTTCTGAAACGGCTCCAATTTTGCCGAGTTTCGATTGTCAAAGATGCGTTCCTTGATGCGGTCAAGGGAATATTCATCACCGAGCCGTGCAAGCCGGATGTTTTTTCGGTAGCCCTTTACCCTCAGCACCGTGTACTTATGGTTTTCCGAATCGTCAAAATACGCTCCCATCTGACGGAGAACATATTTGAAGTCGGCATAGCTGCGGCTCTTGGCGATTGCGTCGTCGATCACCGCCCGTGCGGTATCCACATAGTTCGGCATACCCGCTTCGTGGAGCTTTCTTGCATAGTAGTTTTTGCCCGTACCTCGCTGCGGATTTTCGATCACATCAAGCTGATACTGGCGGCACAACTCATCGGCTATGTGCCGGAAGCACCTCCAATGCTTTTCGTTATTTGCCATCCGCTTGCCGTCAACAAAGGAAACGGAGTTCACAACAAAGTGACAATGAAGGTGCTTGGTGTTCAGGTGCGTTGTTACCACGACCTGAAAGCGGTCGCCCCATACACGCTTGGCAAACTCCACTCCGATCTTCTGAGCAAGTGCGGGATTGATATTCGGCTCGTCCTTAAAGCTCAGATAGCCGTGATAGGCTTGGATGCCGTTCTCCTTGTCGAACTGTTCCTTGACCGTCACAAACTGATCACGGGCAGTTGACGGATTACAGTTGATGCCATCCACATAAAACTCACGCTCCGTTTTTTCTTCGTCCTTTGCGTATTTCAGAACATCGGCAAGCGCCTGATACTGCTCCGGCGTATATTCCTGCGCCCTTGTCTTTTCGGGATTGGTCGCATAGTCGATGACGGCTTTCAGGCGAACCTTTACTTTCCATATCTTACTTACTGCCATTTCAACTCACTTTTTTCGGGACGCAGAAACACTCGCTCCACATCTGCCTGAAACTTGTGCCAACGCTCCGCTTCCTTCTGAAGCTTCGGTGCGTCAACAAATCCGAGTGCGTGCGCCTGCACTGCGAGCTGATTGATGTTGTTGCCGATGGCAGAAAGCTGACGCATCGTGTCATAGAAGCGGTCGTCCGGTTTTTCCCTCGGCTCATAGCCTCGAATGAGCAAGCGGATGAGTGCGCCTTCGGAAAGGCAGGCTTTCTTCGCCTTTTTCTGAAGCTCTTGTGCTTCGTCACGGGAAAACCAAATGTGCTTATCTACATTGCGCTTTCGCATTGTTATCTTCCTCCTTGTTCTGTCGAATGAAGTGTTCTTAATTGGGGTATTAGGGGGAACCCCTAACAAGCGATTTACTGTTTGTAGCCTTTTGGGGATACAAACAGTCTGCTTGCTAAGATAACGCAGTCCTCCGGGGTTCCCCCGCATCTTATTGAGATCAGCGTTCTTTATCTGCCCTGACGGGCTTAAAAGGTACAGCTACAATCTCATCGTTGACTCGCATAAAGCGTTCGGGATACTTGAATTTCTCACGGTATTTCTCCGCAAGATCGGGCGGGAGGGACTGGAACTTTTCTACATCGAAAGGTGCGTAAGCAACGAAAAACTTCCCGCAAATGATGTCCTGCATCTCACGGGAATTCTCCTCATGCAGAATACCGCTTTGCGGGTCTGTATGATCCTCACGGATAACCCCGGAGAGCTTGTCGGTAATGGTCGTTGTAAGACTGTCATTATCTCGCCATCCGAGGCAAGTCGTTAGGTCGCCCTGTGGGTCGGCATCTACAAGGAGTACCTTCTTGCCGAGTCGTGCAAGTCCAACACCCAAATTGACCGTTGTGGTCGTTTTGCCTGTGCCGCCTTTCTGATTGCAGATAGCAATGGTTTTACAGTTTGGCATTTCGCTTTTCCTCCTTCTTATTAGATTTGGATCGCTTGATCCACCAAAACACAGGAAGCTTGTCCTGTGCTTTGGTGGTCGCATTTAACTCGATCTCATCCCCCAAATGCGTAAAAGGAAATCAACAGGCGTTCGGCTGCTGACCGAACTCATAGGAATCTCACCTCTGCCGGGTACTCCGCCAGCCCCATAGGGAAGTATCATTGTCCCTGAATCGTTTCATCGCCTTATCCGTAGCAAGCGGATATTTCAGAATGGTTCGGAATCGCTACCAACCTTGCTTTCCGTGATAACCCTTGTGGGCAGGAAGTTCGTGGCGCACCTTCATCCGGCTGGGGCTTTCGCCCCCGATCAGGAATGTACCTGTTGAATGTGTATTCGGTTTTCAAGGTTCACGAGGGTGTTTGTTTTGTCCCTCAATAGGTAGCCAGCGAGAAGGCTCATTTATAGACCCCCTAAACGAAAAAATTTCAAAAAATTTTTGGGGAACGAAAAAAGCCGCTGATTTCATAGTGAAACCAGCGGCTTGATTTACGGTGTATTTAGCTGAAAATGGGCAAAAAATAACGGTCACACAATCCAAACGGACTGTGTGACCGTATTTATATCAGTTGTTTTGCCTACGCTACAAGCGTCAACTTTTTATTGGCGCTGTTCCTTGATGGCAGCCTGTGCAGCAGCCAGCCGTGCGATGGGCACACGGAAGGGGCTGCAGGAGACGTAGTCCAGGCCAATCTTGTGGCAGAATTCCACGGAGCTGGGGTCGCCGCCATGCTCACCGCAGATGCCGCAGTGCAGGTCGGGACGGACGGACTTGCCCAGCTTGATGGCAGTCTTCATCAGGGCACCCACGCCCACCTGGTCCAGCTTGGCGAAGGGGTCGCTCTCGTAAATCTTGGCATCGTAGTAGGAGCCCAGGAACTTACCGGCATCGTCACGGGAGAAGCCGAAGGTCATCTGGGTCAGGTCATTGGTGCCGAAGCAGAAGAACTCCGCTTCCTTGGCAATCTCGTCGGCGGTGAGAGCGGCACGGGGAATCTCAATCATGGTGCCCACTTCGTAGTGCATATCCACACCGGCAGCGGCGATTTCCTGGTCAGCAATGCTCACCACGGTCTTCTTGACGTAGGCCAGCTCCTTGACCTCGCCCACCAGGGGAATCATGATTTCCGGCACCATGTTCCAGTCGGGATGGGCCTTCTTCACATTGATGGCAGCCCGAATAATGGCCTTGGTCTGCATGGCAGCGATTTCGGGGTAGGTAACCGCCAGGCGGCAGCCACGGTGGCCCATCATGGGGTTGAACTCATGCAGGGCGGCAATGATGGCCCGGATGCTGGCAACGGACTTGTTCTGAGCCTGGGCCAGCATCTCAATTTCGTAGTCGCTGGTGGGGACGAACTCATGCAGAGGGGGATCCAGGAAGCGGATGCACACAGGCATACCCTCCAGAGCCTCGTAGAGCTTCTCAAAGTCGCTCTGCTGGTAGGGCAGAATCTTCGCCAGGGCGGCCTCCCGCTCCTGGACGGTATCGGAGCAAATCATCTCCCGGAAGGCGGCAATGCGCTCCGGCTCGAAGAACATATGCTCAGTACGGCACAGACCGATGCCCTCGGCCCCCAGCTCCTTAGCCTTCTTGGCATCGGCGGGGGTGTCGGCGTTGGTACGCACACTCAGGCGGCGGTACTTGTCCGCCAGGGCCATAATGCGGCCGAACTCACCGGCGATTTCGGCATCCACCGTGGGGATGATGCCGTCATAGATGTTGCCGGTGCTGCCGTCGATGGAGATGCAGTCGCCCTCGTGGTAGGTCTTGCCGCCCAGGGTGAACTGCTTGTTCTCTTCGTCCATTTGGATGTCGCCGCAGCCGGAGACGCAGCAGGAGCCCATGCCACGGGCCACAACGGCTGCGTGGGAGGTCATGCCGCCCCGGACGGTCAGGATGCCCTGGGCAACCTTCATGCCGGTGATGTCCTCGGGAGAGGTTTCCAGACGAACCAGAACCACCTTCTCCTTCCGGGCAGCCCAGTTCTCCGCATCCTCAGCGGTGAACACAATCTTGCCGCAGGCAGCTCCGGGGGAAGCGCCCAGGCCTCTGCCAATGGGGGTAGCGGCCTTCAGGGCCTTGGCATCAAACTGGGGATGCAGCAGGGTGTCCAGGTTCCGGGGGTCAATCATGGACACGGCCTTCTTCTCGTCAATCATGCCCTCGTCCAGCAGATCACAGGCAATTTTCAGAGCGGCCTTGGCGGTACGCTTGCCGTTACGGGTCTGGAGCATATAGAGCTTGCCGTTCTCCACGGTGAACTCCATGTCCTGCATATCCCGGTAGTGGTCCTCCAGCAGGGCGCAGACCTTGGTGAACTGCTCGTAGGCCTCGGGGAACTTGTCGGCCATCTGGGCAATGGGCATGGGGGTACGGACACCGGCCACCACGTCCTCGCCCTGGGCATTGGTCAGGAACTCGCCCATCAGGTGCTTCTCGCCGGTGGCGGGGTCACGGGTAAAGGCAACGCCGGTGCCGGAGTTTTCGTTCAGGTTGCCAAAGACCATGGGCATGACATTGACGGCAGTACCCCAGGAATAGGGAATGTCGTTGTCACGACGGTAGACATTGGCACGGGGGTTATCCCAGGAGCGGAACACGGCACGAATGGCCTCGTACAGCTGAACCTTGGGGTCGCTGGGGAAATCCACACCCAGCTTGGCCTTGTATTCTGCCTTGAACTGACCGGCCAGCTCCTTCAGGTCGTCGGCAGTCAACTCCACGTCGAACTGAACGCCCTTCTTCTCCTTCATCTGGTCGATGAGCTGCTCGAAGTACTTCTTGCCCACTTCCATAACCACGTCGGAGAACATCTGGATGAAGCGGCGGTAGGAGTCCCACACGAACCGGGCGAACTTGGGGTCGGGGTTACCCTGAATCATTGCCTCCACCACATCGTCGTTCAGGCCCAGGTTCAGGATGGTATCCATCATGCCGGGCATGGAGGCACGGGCACCGGAGCGGACGGAAACCAGCAGAGGATTCTCCAGAGAACCAAACTTCTTGCCGTTGATTTGCTCCATCTTGTCCACATATTCCATAATCTGGGACATGATTTCGTCGTTAATCTTCTCGCCGTCCTCATAATATTTGGTGCAGGCTTCGGTGGAAATAGTAAAGCCCTGGGGGACAGGCAGACCGATATTGGTCATTTCGGCCAAATTGGCGCCTTTACCGCCCAGGAGCTCCCGCATTTTTCCGTTGCCCTCTGTAAACAGGTAAACGTACTTGTGAGACATGATTAAAAACCCCTTTCCAATTTTCCATGTGATACATTTTCGCTTTTTCTTTTGCATTTTTAGATACAGATAACTAACGCTCAGATAGTATATCATGGCATTGCGCAAAATGCAAATCTTTTTAATAAAATATTGGATATTTTTGAACAAATCGTGATATTGCACAAGTCATATCTTTGTTCATTCTGCCACAGAAGTCCCAAACGCCGCCCCTGCCCCGGAACCGTGACGCAAAGCAGCAGGAGCCGATACAGGGAAAAAGGAATCCGCAGGGGCGCAGCCGACGGCCCCTACAGATTCCGGAAAGCGTGACTATTCAGAAGAGGTATGGTTGCCTGTCAGGCCTTCTGCTCCTTCTTCATGGCGGAATAGCCAATCAGCACCGTCCAGACGTAGGCGCAGGTCTTGGGAATCATCAGCATACCAATCATGGGGATGGTGTCCGCCCACAGCACCACAGGGATGTAGAAACCGAAGCTCAGCACAATGGTCAGCCACATCCAGCGGAAGGCAGCATCGTTCTTTTCCTTGGCGCTGCGGTAGAACAGCACAATGACCAGCAGCCCCAGCAGCGCAAAGGGGACGTTCCGGTAGATGCCCCAGGACAGGGGGGACTGGTTGGTGAGCCACTGGTTCTGCGGCATCATGCACAGCACCACCCGGGCGGCGGACAGCAGGTAGACAGCCAGAGTAACGGACTTCCGGCCCTGAATCTGGTATCTCTTTCTCCAGACATAATACAGCAGCACATAGAAGACGGTCATGGTCACAGAGGTAATCCACTTGCCCAGGCCCAGGGGCACGGCGTAGCTTTCCAGGCCGGTGGTGCACAGCGCCAGAGCCCGAGGAACCAGATGGAAGGAATCGCCTGCCCCCAGCACCACGGCCATCCAGCCGAAGAGCCGGAACGGAGAGCCGCTCTTGCTGCTGCGAATCATCCGGATGCCCACGGTAATCACGGTAACCAGGTAAACCAGGTCAAACAGTGTTTCGATAATTGCTTGCATTGTTTTACGCTCCTTTGAATGGATGGTGGAATCTATCTTAATACAAATTTCTCCCGGAGAAATCCGTATCAATGCAAATTATATTCCATATTGAACCATGTTCATTATGGTGTGTAAAAAACTCCCACAGTTGTGGGAATTTTATTCATAGATGGTTCTGCGCACCACTTCCAGCACGGCACTGGGGTCAAAATCCTGGCGCAGCAGAGCGGAGAGCATCAGGGAAAACAAAACTCCTGCAAACTTCTCCGGGGTGAACTGCTGGTCAAAGGCATCCTTTCGCACCCGGCTGTCGTTTTTCAGCACGAAGCACAGGCCGTCCAGAATATGCCGCCATGCCTGCTGCATCTGCCGTTTCCCGTCTGCCATTCCCTGCTGCATAAAGCCCAGGGAGTGATGGGTAAAGAAACCGGGGTACTGCTTGCAGCCGTATTCCATCTGCTGATACATCCACCGGATGCAGGTCTGGGTATCCTGAAAGGCCCCGCCATCCTCCGGGCGATGGAAGATGTCGTTCCAGACACTTTCCACAGCAGCGGCTACCAGCGCCGTCTTGGAATCGAAGTAATTGTAAATTGAGCCTACCGAAACCCCGCAAGCCGCCGCAACGGAACGCATATTTACCGCTGCCCAGCCATTGCGCTGGATAAGCTCCCGGCTTGCCCGCAGGATTTCCTCCCGGGATGTCACCACTGTATTCATGCAATCACCTCAATTTGAACGTTGTTCATTATAGCCATCCGCTTTCACCTTGTCAAGTGCCTTTTTGCATGTGAAAGCTGCCCTGCCACAGAAGCCGGAGATGGGCAGTTTGCATTTCCCTTTATGGAATGTGCCGGATTCCTGGGAATCCGGCACGGGAAAGTCAATACAGCAGCATGGAAATCCAGGTAACCACATTCTGACCATACTGGAAAGCAAGGCCATTTTCCTCCAAAACAGGAACTACATTGATTCCCTGGCTTTCCACGCAGGGATGCATCCGCTCCGGGTGGCGACAGGGTTGGCCGTCCAGAATGGCGCACCGGGGACAAAGGGCGCAGGACTCGGTGGACAGCACAAAGGGGGCTGCCCCCAGCTGCCGCAGAATCTCCGCCACCTGGTCGGTAATTTCCTCATGTCCCCGCCGGGTGGACAGGGTTTCTTCCAGATTGGCAATGTCCGCCACCTCGGTAATGGTGGCAATCACCAGGCAGTTTGGATAGCGCATACAGTGGGCCCGGCATTCCTCCACCGAGCCCACCCCGGGGGGACAGGCCCAACTCTTGCCATACTGGCTGCATTCATGCTCACAAATCCAGCGCACCCGGGGGGAGAATTCCAGCTTGTCCGGGGATGTAAAGAAATAGGAGTAGAGGGGTAGCTCTGCCAACCGCTGCTCCAAAAGCTCCTGATTCATGCAAATTCCTCCATAATCTTCCGGCACCCCTCCACCAGGTCGTCCCAGGTCTTGGAGAAGTCCCCGGTGTACCAGGGGTCCGCCACATCTCTGGGAAGCAGCGGGCGGATTTTCTCGTCATCCTTGGGCAGCATCCGGCTCAGATACCGCCCATTGCTGGCATCCATATAATAAATCCGGTCATAGTGGCGGAAGTCCTCTCCTGTCACCTGCCGGGCACGGTGCCCCTGACAGCCGATGCCATGCATAGCCAGCTCCCGCCGCGCCGGTGGATACACCGGATTCCCAATCTCCTCCCGACTCACCGCCGCCGAAGCAATCTCAAACCGCTCCCCACACCCAGCCTTGGCAGCCATATCCTTCAGAATATACTCCGCCATCGGACTGCGACAAATATTCCCGTGGCAAATGAATAACACTTTTATCATTGTTTCTTTCCTCGAATCAAATATTGTTTTCTAATCATAGCATCTTTGTGGCACAATATCAATCTTTTGTAATTATTTCAATGGGGGTGGTTTGTAGTGTATTAATTTCTACGGTCTACTCCCATGGTTGTGCAGAAAAGCACAATTCTCCCTTGAAAACTTCCCCGAAAATGGGTATACTCGTGGCATACACGATAGAAATTCCAAAGGAGCGGGAAATGAAAAAGAAAATTTGGCTATCCGCTGCATTTGTCATCAGTTTATTGCCTATGCTGATGAACCAATACGGTGGGCGCAGGGGTGTTCAGGAAATATCCGGAATAATCAATCTGCGCAATCCCATTGGAATTCTTTCTGTACTTCTTTTTGCGGCAGGGATTTGGCTTTCTTTACCCAGGAAAAGAGTAGGAAAGATTCTGGGAGCAGTGGGGACAATCGGCATTGTCATCTCTGAGCTGTATGAATTCTTCACCTGGCATATTCTCACCGTCACTGGAAAGCTCAGTTTGGAATTCAGCCTCAGACATACATTTCCGGCGTTTTATATCGGCCTGGCATCTTCCCTGGCCATGGTAATCGCCTATTTTGTCATTCAGAAAAAGCTGGAGGAATGATTATAAAACCGACAATCTATACCACCCGCTGCGCCTCGCCTTTGGGAGCTCTTTTGCTGGCAGCGGACGAAACCGGGCTCATTGGGGTGTGGTTTGAAGGGCAGAAGCATTTCGGAGAAACGCTGATAGGCAATATCGTCCCCGAGAAAAACCGCACTATCTGCCAGGCAGAAACATGGCTGGATACCTATTTTTCCGGGAAGGAGCCGGATTTCACCCCGGCAATCCATATGATTGGCTCGGAGTTCCGGAAGCAGGTGTGGCGCTGGCTTTTGAAAATTCCATACGGTCAAACCGTGTCCTACGGGGACATTGCCTGGAAGATGGCAGCCGAAAAATCAATGCCGCAAATTTCCGCTCAGGCGGTGGGCGGTGCCGTTGGTCACAATCCCATATCCATTATCATCCCATGCCACCGGGTTATTGGTGCAAATGGAAATCTGACCGGATACGCCGGTGGAATTGCCCGGAAGTCGAAACTGCTGGCCCTGGAGCATTGTGACCAACTCTGAGAGTGTCGTCCATTGAATGGTAAAATGTAAACTCTTTTGAGTTTCGTAGGGGCGATGAAAATCGCCCGTAACCTGCCGGTTTAGCGAGTACCCCGATGAAAGGTACAGCCCTTCCCGGCTCCCTCTCTGAGGGAGCTGCTGAGCGAATGCGAAGCTGAGGGAGTGTCGTCCGATGGTTGCTCCGGGCCAATGGTTTATGAACCAGCTCATATTGGCTCCGAAACTTTTGAGCGGTTACGTTCATCGAATGACACTCCCTCAGTCAGCTACGCTGACAGCTCCCTCAGAGAGGGAGCCGGGAGGGGTGCGTACCATTCAACCGTGCACTCGCTAACATCCGGGGTTGGCGGGCGATTTTCATCGCCCCTACGAAACTCAAAATGATATGGATTTTACCATTCATCGGGGGACACTCCCTCAGTCTCGCTTCGCTCGACAGCTCCCTCAGAGAGGGAGCCGGGAAGCGTCCCCATTCATCGGGGTACTCGCTAAACCATGGGGGTGGCGGGCGATTTTCATCGCCCCTACGAAACTCAGAATGATATGGATTTTACCATGCATCTGGGTACTCACTAAACCGTGAGGCTGCGGGCGATTTTCATCGCCCCTACGAAAGCTCATGAGAGGTTAGGTTTTGCCGTTCATGTGGCGCAGACGCAAAAAAGCCCCGCCTATTGGCGAGACTTTTTGTTTTGTGTTGGCATTACCTATCTTCCCGGCAAGTCACCCTGCAAGTATTGTCGGCGCAGATGAGCTTAAC